>Ga0123354_10002799_pt1 | contig 23504 bp, 11 predicted proteins | sample TergutLab28metaG_2_FD_97872 | JGI IMG/M metagenome (GOLD analysis project Ga0123354, IMG submission 97872) | Labiotermes labralis P4 segment gut microbial communities from Petit-Saut dam, French Guiana - Lab288 P4 | ecosystem: Host-associated > Arthropoda: Insects > Digestive system > Gut ... | reverse complement strand
GTGTGTGTGTGTGTGTGTGTGTTTTCTAACCCTCAGAGCTACAGTCATCACTCACCAAAGTTTATGTTCTGAAGCATCACAGCTAGAAGAACAGTTGGAGTGTGGGGACATTGTGTAACAGAAACAAACATATGAGCAGTATAGCAAAAACGTTTTTGTATGAATAGAGCCTGTGAATCGTCTTGTCTTGAACATCTACATTGCAGTCCTCAAAATGAATAAGCATGGAAATAAATTATGCGTAATCTAAGTAACAGTTCGCAATAGAACGTTTGTAAAAACAATGAAGTGGAGTTAAAAGGAAAGCATTTTGCGCCTCGGATATCATCGGAAATGACTTTTAAAGTCGACTCTTCCAGTTACGGAGAAAGGTACTCTTCCTCTAGTCTCAGAAACGAAAGAAAATAACGTCGAAAGAAACAAAATAAGATTCTAAAGTGGTGTGTACGGAACAGTGAAAGAAAAGGGATAAATGAGAAGATGAATACGAAGACATATGGCAAATTAAGATTAAAATTTCTGGACATATCAAGGCATCCAAACTTAAATAGGCTTAGTCAATCTATCATCTAACATCTAAAATAAACGTGTACTACGGTTGGTCCAACGAATTGGCGATCGCATGAAAATAGACTACACTTCGAATATGAACTGCTTCTATACGCTGCCACATTTCGGTGTTTAACAAGTATTTTGATTGCATTTTTTTGATAGGGGCCATCCTGTTGTGTAGTAGCATATATATGCAGGGCTACAAGTTTCGACCGTAAAACAGCCATCATCACGCCAATGCAGAACACATACAAGGTACAAAATAAGCTTGCATTCTATAGCATTTTTTCTGTTATAATCCGGAGTTCAGTAAATTAAGAGCTATTCAGATAAAATTAATTTAACAAATACTATTGAAATTACAGATTCACGTACCTAAATATTGTTAAGAAATAGCTGGCCTCTATCTCAGTTATGAAGCAGACGCTAAACACTGGCAGATATATTGAAAGTGTCTCCCTTTAAACTATCTCATACATAGATTCAATTGAACTATTTAGTATTCACCAACACGATACATGGCACTTGCATAGATGATCGATACTAATAAAGTCCTAATGATCCTTACGTGTATGCATCTTAACGACACTTTTAATTACTACTTTCATGTAGGATTTTGGAATTCTCACATGGGAAATTCCACTCAGACGGACCTGGTTAAGAGCTCGGATCTCCAAGGTAAAGGGCCTGTGAATAACCGCCTCAGTCATGGTATGGCCGAATATTCACCATGTACAGGCTTATTCCAGTGTCCATATTCAATGTCTGTTTCTTTAAGATCTCTTTATACCCTGGGAAGACGTTATAGAACATTTATAAGAAACAGGACGATGTGGGGTCTTGGACGACCACATTTATAATTAAAGTTTGTTGTAACAAAAACATGAATTTTTTTCACAAAACCCTTTTTCAAAATCGGTGCTAATATTTTAATGTAAATAAGTTGATATAATTGTTACATTAAACTTTAATGTGACTGGTTTCACCCTCTAATAACATTATTGAATTGGGAGCCCAGATTTTCAAACCCAGTAGTACGTTCATTACTAATAAAATCCAACTACATGCAACAGTATGCAGAAATTTATTTAGTGCAAAGTCACTCTACATGTTTCGGGTGTCACCGCACCCATCATCAGGAGTACTAAAAACTGTAACCGCAGCCTCCGGTACAGGTCATTATATCGGTAAAACTGCTTCCCTCCAACGTGGCCAGATCGTGACTCAGTCCCGATCTGACAACGATGGAGGGATGTACCTGTACCGGAGGCTGCGGTTACAGTTTTTAGTACTCCTGATAATGTGTGCGGTGACACCCGAAACATGTAGAGTGACTTTGCAGTAAATAAATATCTGCATACTGTTTTATCTAGTTGGATTTCATTAATATTGAATTATGATGCACGGAACCATGAGCTCAAAACCCAGTAGTATGTATCCAACTAAATAAAACGAGATAATAGAAACAATTGTTTTTAATGAGAAAAAAGTACCTGACACAAAATATGTTCCCTGAATACCTATTTTTGTATTATTCACAATGATTTTCCTTTCTTTTATTCAAAGAATGTTTATTGTTACATTCGAGACAGTTGAATAGAATTTGAAATGATTATTTACTCATTGACGTTGTGGAGTGCGTAGGACCAAAAAACTTGCACAAAATGTCTACAGCAGCGAGACGGGTTTTAGCACTCCACTGCAGGAAAGTATGGCAAATGAGCAGTTTTCTTCACTATTGTCACTGTCGTCTTCTAAGTTTTCCAATATTCGACTATCTTTCATCATGCATTCATTAGCGCCCAATTGTCTTACAGCTTCTCTTTACAAGTCTCACTGATAATGTTTACAGTACAAACATGGGTACCGCAAAGATATAGGTAAGTACCTTCGGAAAAGAAGGAACAGAAAAGACCCTGTGGCGTCATATAAGGAATAAAAGATAAATTTATGAGTACAATGGTCAGAGATCTTCGATTTTTGTCCCTTGAAGAGGTATCAATATGATGTCCCGAAACACCAGTAAGGAATTGCCACTATAGGCTGCGTAATATCTGAAAGGGCTCAGATCAAATCTATTTCATGTTGGAAGCCTGAAAGCGGCCAAAATTCGCTTGTCTCTTTTCCACTATGCAATTAAAGTTCTACGAGACGATACTGTACCAAACAGGTAACACCAATTATGAATTCACTCAATATCAGTTCTTACTTACACTTGATCCAAATATTTAACGCAACCATTCGATCTCAGACACCCTCAAATAATATTTGCAAATCCACAGTTCTTAGCGCAGTGGACTTCTGATAGTGACATCGTTTAGGTCGCTCGAGACCAATGTTGTGGCGCAACATGCTCTCCTCATTTTCAGGGTTGATGCTAAGAATGGGGGTAACATTTTCTTCCGAAATGTTGGTGTTTATCTAAACGACAACACGTTATCAGACCTGTAATGCTAGAATGTGTATCCAGAACAATTTATTTCTTTAGGGTGTCAGACAAACACATTTATTATAAAAACAAAGCGAATATAAACACTTCATGTGATTTATTGTTAAGATTTGTACGTGTAGGAAACATGCGTGAGGGACTACTTAATGCTGAGTACTGATGGACGTATAGGGTTCCCGCAGATGTGACATTGAGGATTGAAGGGAATGACGCCGTGCAGTCTGGTAAAATTTTCCCCACTTTTAGGACGCGTATGATTACGTATACAAGAAACAAGCAAACACAGTAACTTCAATGTTATTTTTTTGTAGAGGAAAATTTAATATATTTTGTATAAATCTTTAAGCATAAGCAGCAATCGCGTTTTGCGAATTTTGCATACTAAGTTCCATATTCTGACCTCAGAAGCCTTCAGCGCTAAGAACCTTACTTCTTTCATATCTTACGTTACACTGTGCTACTTATTAAATCACAACACAATTGGCCTAATATTTATTCAGCTTAGAATCCAAGCCATGATTATTTCAGCCTTCAAAGAAGGAATATTCTTCAGTGAAGAAGATATATAACTCAGCACACAGAATGCTTTATGTACCCGTCCTCTGCTATGCTTATATTTGGAGACCAGCCTCATTCGTTGTTGGAGATAGGATTTACACAACGCATCGCCTTTTGTATATAATCTTACCATATGTCGCGGTGCACACCATACATATGAATGACGAAGTGAGCGTCAGAAGCTGCAGGAAATAAATTCTTCTTGTTACTTGAATTTCTCTAGCAACACGGAACAGCCTAAGCCGAATGTATAGTGCCATATCCTAACCCCTCACACCCTACCTTCTATGAATATAAAATCTCCCTTTGAAAGAATGATTAACATTTTTCTATCTAACCGAATATTATAGCTTAATAAAATAACACGCTGCAGTTAACCTAAACTTTCATAATAATTTATTGCAAAGGAGACGCTGTAAATTGTCAGCGATAGTGACAAGATTTACAAATTAAAGTTTGTATCTTGAACACAGGATGCCAAGGACTTACTTATCTGGAAGACTTTCATGACACACTTGCCCGAATTACTACTCAATAGCAAAACAGACTGAAAATAACTTCATGGAACTTTCTTTATTTCGTGGAATTGGAATACGTTCTTCATATCTCTGTACTGTAACAATAAGTAATGTACGTCAAGAAGATATTTTGTAAGAATGGCTACCTTTCATTTATTTCCCTTTCGACAGTGGAGCTTTCGATTACTCAAAACTTTTGGAAGAGCGCCTATGTCGTCCCAAAGAAGAGGTTAACAAATTTCGTTATCACTATGCACTCCGGAACACTTTTAGAAAAAATTTACCTTAGGTTTGGATGTAAAAATGATCACAAAGATGATGTTTATGTAATTTTACACTGCTGATCTGTGTCCTGAAAAATGAACATTGCTGGTTCGAAATTCAGCGTACAGTACAAAGATTTCAACAGAATTTAAATTCCGCCGCTCTTTCTCGGTTTAGTTTCCAACATCGCCTCTCCCGCCACTCTGTCAGCAGCTGCTTACTGTTGCTGTGTTTTAACAGCGGCGCGGCTAGACATCATTTAAGACTGACCAAAATATCCAAACAATTAAGGCCTGAATCGAAAACTCAGATTTATTTCTCGGAGGTATGACTGAGATGCACCCAGGCAAGCAAGACAGACAGTTGGGCCAGTAATAGGATACACGTACACAAATGCAAAAACACGTACCAATTTCAGTTATAGATATAACAGTAGAAGGACAAGGAAAGCTATACGCTTACTACTAAACACACATGCAAACTACTTCAAATATCTGGTATTTTTTGGGTTATTCTCTGGCGCCTGAGTTTTATGTGCAGACGTTTCGGAACACTCTGCCTGTTCCATCTCCATAGTTCGTGTGAACAAGAAGGATGAGTGGGACGAGATTGTTAGGGTATTTGCCTGTATAAATACTCTGGCAATCGCGTTCAATTTATTCTTTTTTTTCACACTAACTATGAAGTTGGAACAGAAGCAGTGTTCCGAAACGTCGGCACATAAAACTCAGGAGCCGGGGTACTACCCAAAAGAAAGAATACAACATATACAATAAGGCGAAAGTTTGAAATAAAAAATATTACAAGTATTTTTACTTGAATTCAGGTATTTTTATTTTGCACGCCGAGTAACATTGTTAATATCCGACTTTTAAAGAAAGTGCCACTGCCATCTTCAAGGGTCACAGAATTCTAGAAGACCCTATGAAAGCGGCACGTTTCTTCGACACATCGGCATTAAAAAATCTTGATACTTAATGTTACAATGCGACAGACCTGAATCCTGAAAGAAAGGCTGCGGAAAACTCAAATCTCACATTTACCAAAGTTCATTACCACTTTCTGGTGATTTCGAAAAATTGCGAATAAAGTTACTAGCTTCGTAATTTCTGTCTGTCTGTCTGTCTGTCCCCTCTGTCCATCCGTCCGCATCGAACAACTCGGCTTCCACTGGACGGATTCTCATGGATTTTGATATTTGAACATTTTTAGATCTGTTTAGAAAATTCAAGTTTTATTAAAATCTGACAAGCATAATGGTTACTTTATATGAAGATGTAGGCACATTTATGACCACATCTCGCCGAATGACTGAACACTACGCTAACGGGGTCTTTGCTGCAAACATTCCTAGATTACGAATTTCCAGACTTAAAACATTTTTCAATACGTATATCTATATCCTATATTGTGTATAATCCTGCAGAAACCGACTGCATCAACTGCTTCATCAATTATTAAATCTAAATACTATTTGCTAATCTTCGTGTGTTGCTGTGGCCATGAATTTTAATTCCTACGAGTTCCAGCATACTCAAAACTTTTACCTCTTGCAACGCTTCCGTAAGTGCGTCCTATTTTCCAAACTTACTATCCAAACTGGAAAAAGTACAGCTTTACAAGTGCACTCTACGTTCACAACACACGCCCTTTATCGGGGTTACACATTAAAACCCGATGGAGACAGGATTCAAAAGTAAGCTTTTGCAAAGAAGAATAAAACCAATGCTGCATAGAATAAAAATGCTTTTTTTGACCATCTCTCAATGAAATGTCTGATGCAAAGGATCAGTTATTCTCTGATCTAAGGGGAATGTAAACGTTTACATGGTGCCTTGATATATAAATATGGACACAATATGTTTCTGACTCCTGTATGCTCTGCAGTGATGAACATAAAGTCAACTTTTGTGTGTTTTTAGCTTGGCATTCAATATTCATATACCAAGCATACACTTACGTGGGACCAACTCTCCCAGGAATATACATCCATTAACATTGAGCGTCACTACTCCATCCGCAAAGTGCACTGTGCTGTAAAAGGGAAATCGAATAAGTATATCTACCAGAAATTTCGGATAGGCAGTGATGTTGACAGGCACGTCATATGGAAATAGCGCGAAATCTTGTAACAAAGAAACGGATGTTACATGCTGCGCAAGGATGTCAACTTAATTTTACATAACAGTCAATTGAATTTTAACTCATAGAACACTCGCGTGGACAGAGAAATGCCTACATTTTTTTAAGGAAAAGCAGAATTTTGAAGAATTCTATTCCTTCATCAACTTTGTTGTTCTCATTAATAAATCAACGAATTCAATATAGTGCCATAATTCATAAGCAAATTATATGTCAATGGCTTATAGCACGTGTGTAATAAGATTAGAAATTTACTAAACATTTCAGCTAAAACTTCTAGTAAAAGTCTGTATAATGAACCAATAAATGCACAATTGATGAAAAATTTATTTAACTGTTCTTTATTACATTTTCCCTTCATGTTTCGACGCTATTGTGTCGTCTTCAGGGAGATCGTATTCAGTACCTGTTGAGTTACATCAACATGTGAATGCAGTATTGGTGATATATTTAAACTTCACATATGTATCACCAATACTACATTCACAATTTTATATAACTTAAGAGGTACTGACTGCAAGCTCCCTGAAGATGATGTAATAGCGTCGAAACATTTAGGGGCAGTGTAATAAAGAGCAGTTTAATAAATTCTTGATCAATTGTCCAATTGTTGGTTCATTATACAAAGAATAAAAATGTAAAATACAAATGTTAAAATTTAAAAAAATAACACTAGTAAAGGGAATATTGGAAGAAACAGACATTGTATAAATGGTGCTATTATGATACATATTAGAGAAACAAGATACCTCTATGTGGATTGGATTAAAAATTTCTTGGATAGCATAAATTAAAGGCATTTTGTGAATAAGGTTATGAACCTCCAAGATTTTATGAAAGTAGAACATTTATTGAAAGGGTGAGTGACTACTAACTTTTAACTTCATTCCTGTGCGGTGGTGAGAAAATTGAGTTGTTTGTAGCGGTAGTTGATCTGGATCAAGTTTCTGAAATTTTTGTATAAAATATTGCTACCGGCATACCTTGTGTCGGCACCGGCTACTATCAATCCATCTTCGGAAAAACCGATCCATCAGCTACGCTGACGACCACACGAGCTACTGATATCACGTGCGGTGTATCACACCTCACCGCTTTCAAACATGAAGGTTTCCGGACCATACAGCAGCCACCAAAGTAAATGTTTGAACCGCAGGTAAAAACTGATGAAGAGCTTATTCTGTCCACTTCTTAACGGAAGAGGCGCGTTCTTTTCCTGGTTTACTGAACATTTTATAGCACACCTACTGAAGATGTCACTCTTCTACACATACATAATGCAGACTATACTGACGTCATTAATTGATCCACCTTCTGATTATTAAATTCTCTGATGTAATCGCGTGTCTTCTGGTAGATGGATTAAAAAGGTTTGTCTGTTTCGAGGTTATATAATTTCTTTGTTATCAAAGTAAAGCGAACAAGCAGCTAACGGTATCCTAACACAGATTACTACTGCATATTTCTTGACCCAATTCTTGCATATACCGCGATAACAAAAAAGATAAGAATAAACTGTTGGAAACTTGCTTTATTCACAAAATAATGGAAAAAATGCACGTAACGGTTATTCTATATTTGTGTTTGCTGCTGTAATTCTGTGAACAAATGATGCGTAAAAACTAGCTGGACAATCGTCGAGTTGCTGGTTGATCTTACTACATAGCTCGTCACTGAACAAAATAACTCAATAAACTTATGAAACTTTCTAATTCACGACACTTTGCCATAGATCGAATGTACATAGACAATAAACGGATGACAACGCAATATCTTACGGTACACCCAACTACCGTTCCACGGAAACTACGTGTTCTGAGTACTTTAAGCTCTGGACCACTTTATTTCTGTACAGACTTGCATGTAAATACGTTATGCACTAACACAACAAAAGTGGTTACACCTATATAAAATATATAACGCTATAGACTGTCCCATGTAGACTTCAGAAACTAATGAAGAAAATCAGGCACTGTTTTTTGCCACCTACAGAATGCCATTTTAGAACTTACTCCCCTACCCAACACGCCTTAACTCTAATCAACTACAATATATTGCAGTACAACTTACTACGTCTTTTCTGCACTGCTACTTATTCTGCTCTCTCAATATTCACCCAAACTACAGCACACGTAGTGTGAACTCTTCGACAAATCACAAGCAGTAGCATTGTGGTATTTGTTCCACACTTCATAATAGTCTATCGAGCTACAGGGTATGCACTTTACCACTTCACAGGAGGCAGTAGTATCATTTCCTCCATTTCACACTTCACAATAAACTACCAAACTGCAGGGTACAGCATACGAACCCAACGCTTCTATTGCATTAGTCCGATGGGGGCAGAAGTTCCCTGCCAGTTCACAAGCACTTTATGGCTCAGACTTCAGCAGCGACGACCATTATGTACCTTGCTCTATTGTACTTACACGCCCATTCTGACGTCACACACACACATACCACTTGGGTTTTCTTCTGCACTGCTTAACCAAAATCTTTGTTCACTGCTCGCATCAAGAGGTACGGAACCATTTTCATAGCTGGCCGGCACCACACTCCTCTCTGAGATGAGTGTCGGTGGTATTATCTTTCGCTTCGTATTTCCCTGTCTCAACATCCTCCTCCCTGTCTTCGATAAATACTTACATTTTCCAGCACGGAATATATATTAGCCGACGTATCGGTCTCTCAAGTAAGCGCTGCGCGACTTTCCAGGCCAGCAGAGACTGTAAACAGCCACGGGTAATTTTTCATTTCAGCCACTTTACGAGGTTTCAAACCTCTCCTCCATAAGAGGCGGAGAGTTTTCATTGATCTCATTGCTTGAAAATTCCCGTTTGGCCTAATAAAGGAAATGCATTCCGATATGTCGGTTTTTAGGAATCTCAAACTGAAAGCTTGGTTTATAAATATTAACATATGTTTAATAATTTAACAAACACGTGCAGAGGGCAAATCGTCAGCGCAGTGGCTCTGTTATTGTCTCTGGATATTAAATTTGGATAATATGGAGAAAGATAATGAGAATTTGAATATTTTAATACATTGTGAACGGGTGACGCAGATTTGCGTCTATACATTACAACTGTGCAAGACGGATGACACACATCGGCGTTTTTAACACGCGCTTGGTTTCCACGCACTATACACTGCCTTAGTACCACTCCACAAGAGGGAATGTTTTCAGAGGTATCACACACTTCAGCACTACTTATATAGTATTTCCTGAAAATTTCAATTCACAAAAATAGATAGCGAATTTGTTATAAATTTGTAAAGAAACACTACAAAAGTTGATTTAAACCCCGGGAACGGGCATTTTAACAATTTAAATGCCCCGTCCTCAGTGTGTTAAATGTGTGCCGCATGTAGCACACGAATCACGCTACAAGATTTCTGCGTACTCTAGAAATAAGACTTAGGGTCAGTCATAAACGATATATGACACACGTCCGAACAACAGAAATGATGGCAGTTACAAAAGATCAAGCTAACTTATTCTACGCAGATTTTCAAACGTTTTACGGACTTAGCTCTCATCATAAAGATAAAATGTCTCAAAAAAAAGGAAAAAAGGCAATGTGTTATAAATGTAAGGAGTTTTCATGACAAGGGCCTGTAAAATTTTCCAATTTGAATCAATATCGGCGTGTGTGTACAACATTTCGTAAAGACTCAAAACATAGATGTCCTTGATAATACCTATTTAGGGAACGCCATAGTACCATAGGAAATGCCAGCCTGGTGGATGCGAACTAAATAGAACATATCGTCTTGTGTTAAACATCAATAGAAAAAAAAAGGAAAGTCATCAATCACAACACAACATAAGCTGTGTTGCTACTGATTACTTGGCCGTTCTTCTGACGGATATAAGTAAGTTTTAAGAATGTTATAATGGCTAAACTTATCAAGATAATTCTTGATTTGTAACCGAGTTTTTATGACCGGGTTGATAAGAACATGCAGCTAATTCTTATATAACGTTATGTAAATGCTATCTATATCAACGTAATACAGTCTTCATAACAATAATTTCTAGTATTGTGTTCCATATGCACCATTTTCGAAAATCATCTCTTTTCTCCAACTTTCATAAATCAAATTAGGCGTAAATTTTTCAAGCCGCATATAGAATTTCCTTTAAAATAATTTCATGAAGAGAGATTGTTTCTGCGCAGATGCCTAATTTGGGAACCAGGCGGGACGTTTGTCTAAAAATATCTAAAATATGATTACATCACCACAAAAGCAAATGTTTTTCTGACAAAAATTTTGTAAAGTACTTAAGTAATTTCATCGAAACAGCCGTTCACTCGTAGGTTACACCTTCAAATAGTTTTGAAGACTAATTCTAACACAATATCGCAAAAGCAACCCGTAAATATATATTGGTACGAAATTTACTTTGTAGGTAATTGTGTAACAAAATATTAGGATAATTTATATTAAAAAAAGCTGTTGAAAAAACAATGCCCGCAATATCTCCATTCTATTTACTTTCGATATTGTACCTTCATAAAGATTATTAACAAGGACGACACTGCAGCAATGTCTGCCAGACCAAGTACAGGACATAAAATATATGTCTTTACATCCAAAACATGTACAAAGGTAAGTTTCTCCACTGTATGCTATGAAGGTTTGTGAAGGAGGGGGCAACATTCAATTCGTAAACACGGCATGGGAAGGAGGTGTAGACGTTCTGGAGTAGAGAGAAATCTCTTTCTCCTTCCTTGCCGGGAAATGAACCACGATTCCTCGGTCGTCTGGCCCAAAGCATAGTCACTATTTTGACTGAGCAATCCCGACTAGTTATGTAACTATTGAACTAGTTTCAAAATGTTTTACACAACCGATAACTTCTTCAGCAATACTAGAATTTCTTACTTACAGTTTAATAATATTTTATTACACGTTTGCAGGAAAAGTTCCGTTTCTAAATCTATTGTCCAATCCATATGGAGAGTTGCTATCAGCAACCACAGAGCAACGTACACTGAACATTACTGAAGGAAAGATAGAAGAGAAAATTGGTGGTTACACAATTGGGGCAGAGTATGTGATTGGATAACAACAAATAAATATAGATATAACTAACTACATGGAACCGAGGCCTTTTTGAGAAACCAGCAGTTTCTGAGCTGGTCAAGAATTTCCACACAATTTATGGAACCGAAATTTCAATACCGATTTTACAAGAACTCGCCAACTGTTCCTATGCGGAGCAAGATAAATCCAACCCCTAATCTACACGTAATTCTTCTAAGTGTTCTCCTTTCTTTACGTGTCGCGGCTAAAATTCTGCATGAACCTCTCCCCTCCTTATCCGTGCTACATTCCCCGCCTATTTCTTTTTTTTTAATTTTACCACCCAAATAGTATTTCGTGCCGAGTTCCTCGTTATAAAATATTCTACACTCCCCTATTACTTCGTCCCACTTGTGTTCAAATATCCCCCTCAGCACCCTAATTTCACCCTCAGTCAGTGTACTTCAAAGTGAAAGAACAATTTTTACACCCATAAAAAACAACAGGCAAAATTACAGTTCTGTATATTTTAATATTTATATTATTAGATAGAAAGCTAGAAGTTTAAAGATTCTACACCGATTGATATCAAACTATACCTGACTCTTAACTTCTTCTTAAAATTTCGATTTGTTAGGATGTTTTACAAATATTTAAACTGTTTCACACTTTCAAAGTGTTTATTACCTATCTTTTTTCCGTCATTCTGTTTAAGAGACGTGATTATGTACTTAGTTTTCTCAGAAATTGCTAGCGAAAAACAGAGCGTCAATTAGTATCATCAGCGTAAAATATAGCTGAAGTATTACGATTTAATTTAAAATATACCTTGTCTGCCCTAACCTTCCTAATGACATAATTCAAAGCAAAGTTTAAAAGCAATAACAATAAAGCATCTTCTAGATTCTAACCGTTCTTAATAGAATACGTCGCAGACAAATGTTTGCCTACTCGGACCCCATCATAGACTTTATTTATATTCATTTTTATTAGCCTTACTCTCTTCATAGGGATATCCAACTCAATAAAAAAAATTATACAAGAGCTTCCTCCTAAATAAATCATACTCTTTCTCGAAGTACGTTAATAGCTGATGCAATGCTCTATTTTATTTCCTAAAGAATTATACAAATGCACAAAATATGCTTAGTAGTTGACTTGGTATGGGGGAAATTCACATGATGATCCACTATAATTTATTCCGCATTGGAATACGTTTGGATGTGCTAACCAAAAGGAACGTGTAACCCTTAATCAGCTAACGTGGAAAATATGGTGAGCTCCTAATAATGGCAGCAAATGGCAAATGGGATTTAACTCGGCATTTAAATGGTTAAGTTCTTACGTTTTAACACAGAACAGGCCACAAAATTAAGAGTAAAATTATTGTGTAGCTCTATCGCCAAATATTATTAAAAGCCAGGTTATATAAGAATTTTATGATCTGGTAAAGAACTGTTTTCGATTTTTATATGCACAGTAAATTATTTATAATTTGATAACGTACTTGGAGGTTACGTGTATTTGTTACGTAAAGCCTGAAATTTACCTAATTTCCTTAAACCCCCCTCAGATTAGATGTAAAGAATTAGTTCCTACGGTACACATTAATGGACAATTTAGTTAGCGAGAGCGGACTGCTACTCTCCGACTTCCATAAAGTCAGTAACTCAGACAGAAGAGATGCCCGTCCATAAAACTTCTTTTTTAGAATTGGAATAATTGAATTGGAAGTCCCTGCGATACAGACTTTTCTCAATAATACGATTCCTCTAAAAGAAGTGTATTAGCTATTTCTTTCAATGTTTTAGCTCGTGTTTTAAATCTGTCTCATTCTACACATAAAATCTCTTCTTGTAGTGGTTGCAAAATGGCATTTTTCTACTATTCTGACAAATAAAACTGTAGGAAAATTTTCTAAAATAAGGGCTTATGATCCTAAGCACGTGACAAGAAGACAATCTACACGACCAAACTTTGAAACTTCGTTGTCCCGACGTGCTCAGTCTGGTAGGTGATCCTCTTTCGGGAAACGGGCGTGGTTCACCCAATCTTATAATTTTGATTATTTATTTTTACTTGTTTTTTATTTATTCAATTTATTCTTGGTAACATGAAATTAAGTAGTGCTGTATCAAGTTAAACAACTAAATCATATTTATTAATATAACACAGTCACTTGTACTCCCTCACTCACACTTCTAGTACGCGACTGACTTCCTTACTGGACTACTAGCGTCCGTTATCAGCTCCTAAATTTTTCTCATTTAAATCTCTCCCCTCCCACCTATCACCAACGGTTCTGAATATACGTTGACAGATTAACCTACAACGCATGACCATGAACCGTCCGTAACTGACGCCAGCATTCCTAACAAACAACTATACTAAAAATGGTTGGCTACAACAATTATGTGATTCACTAATCTTAATGACAAGAGCATGCTGTGTACATAAAAATGGTATTTTCGGGAACTGCATGTTATTCAGTTCAGGTTGTCATCATTCAGTCTACTCTACAAATATAGGAGGTGTAAAATTGCAAGAAGTGTAAAACAATGACTTGAGAACTGCTAAGATTAGAGGTTTCAATGAAGGCGCATATTCACATTTTGGCAGTCTTTATACATTCACCACTATAACATTGTGTAGGATAAACATGCAACCTCCTTATAGAGAATAAAATGATTCAAGTAAAACATCGAATTTTTCACCGGCAAGTTAAAGGGCTACAAAAGTGGTCAGTAGCAAGAATAATACCAAAGTTTTGGAGAGTGTCTGTAAAACATACTCTTTGAATTATTAGACCTCCTGTGTCACGTTAAACATTGGATTAAAATTACATATTTCAGCCTAAGGAACAATGCAAATATTACAATTGTGCTATATGCAGAAACAAATCATACACTACCTTAAAATTTAATAAAATTATGTTTTAGGTTGTGAGATACGACACAGTAAATTGTCAACGACACGCAAGCTAGGCTGCAGTGTCATATTGTTTAGGGAATCAGGTTTTGATAAGCATGAAACTCACCATCCGAACTCCATCCTAGGGCACGCCAGATAAAAATTAGAACGTTTAGATGCTGCACATATATATTATGGATCCAACTGAAGTGACGATTCAACTCTAGCTTAGCCGCCTGCCAAAAAGATGATCCTGGAACTTCAGCTTTGACCAATATAGTTGAGGTATTCAGAGATCCTGCCCTCTTAATACAGGCAGCTTTTGGTCTCGAGCCTGATTTGGATATAAGAAAAAGAATATAATATTATTATTTAGTGTTTCTTCGAATCAATGTTTTCTTGTAAAAGAAAATTTAATTTGCTGCAGATTTCATCTGATAATCTTGATTCAAAATTGATATCTGTCCTAGAAAGTTGTAAGGTTATCTGTGCATAACTAACTAACAATCTCTAATGGAGTAAGATGATACTTTATTTAGAGAACGAGCTTCAGAAATTGCTTTCGGTCGTCTTAGACGAAAAACACCGACTTGATTTTGTAGGGAATCTTCATAAATTTTGCCTACCGAAGTAGTTTTAAAATAATACCTAATAGAGGTGACGTCCAAACTTGATGTACTATTACAAATAAAATGTCAAAATAGTGCCACATGTGCGTAGAGGATCGCTAAATAATTCACTCAAGAATTATTGATATTATAACATTGTAAAAATGTATAAATTTTCAATCATTAAAACAAAAATGCAAGAAATAATTCATTCATTCTCTAGTCAGTCTTCGGCATGTCCATATTTTCTTCCGAAGCGAGTTTTCCGCAGAATGCAGTCTAGTGTTTCCACTTTCAATTTTCAGTATCCTATTCTTTCCCTTGAGTCGTACAGTAGCTGCTTACATCTGATTCCTTTTCTTCCTTTTACTTTCATTCTTCCCTCTAACTCTTCTTCAATTACGCGGTAACTGAAAATCCTGACTTCTCGCAAAGATTTTCGTATAACCTCTAGGCAGTAGAAAGGGTCCAAACTTCCATTCTTTATTTCCCCACAGTTTGGCACAAGTTTGAAATCTCTCCACAAACATGGGCCGTCACAGTGGAGACGATATCATTCGAGCCGGTATTTCATTAATAAAGCATACATATATTGCTGTAACAGATGGTACGCCGTGGTAACACAAACATGTAGGAAATTCACAGAAGGGGGCAGTATGTTGACTAAGTGGATGTAAAGGGGTCAGTTCAAAAAGACAGTTGAACTTAACAGGTTCAAGTTGAGGCACGAGAAAGGAAGGATGAATTAAGCAGGAAAGAAAGACTTACAAACCACCCCAGAGACCGGCCTATACCGAGGCGTAAAATTAAAGGTAATTTTATAATTATTGGATATCCAAATGACAGTGTTTATTTTGTCCTTGTATTTGGTGGCGTATTTAATTAGATGAATCTAAATGTTCTATATTTTGTCAATAAACGCGACTTTCTATACATAATATATTCAATTTTCACTCGTACTTTTGCTGGCAAATATTAAACCCATTTAACCCAGATTTCTGCTTACCTCGTACTGATGTAGTTCTCCCAGTAGTATTAATCTTAATATGTACAGCTGTTACAGAGTAGCTGCGTGAATATAGGCGCTGCTGAAATGATCAGTAAAAGCTTTACCACTCCCCACCAAAGAATTAATTGCGTAGCAGAATGAAGAGTATTCTGAGGTAGAGTTTTCTTAGTCTTTACACCAAAGTCACAGTGGAAATATACTAAAATATAACAGTCTGTTCTATGGGGATAAACGTTATAGAACGGTAAACTCATCTGTGGAGGTTGTCAAGGAAAAGTCGTGTTACGATGCGATTTCTGTCTCACTGAGCTAAGAGTTGAGATTTATTTTTGAATTGACAATATTATTGAACCAAGAAAAGAAATCTATTCCCGCAACGTTTTTGTGTACATTACGTTTCTTACTTATTGGGTCGTATTTTAGTAAGCAGAAAAATAATTTAGTAACTGTTACCATTTTGAAACGTGTTCTACGGTTAACATGCAACACACATTTATCAACGAAAAACTACGTAAAGGTATTTCATAATATTTTTGCGGTGGACGTATCTGTCGCATTTCATGTATTGGTAGGTTAATTACAGTCCTTTATAAATGAACGTTTTCCTTAACTTTTATTGCGGGAGAAGAATTATACCCTGAAGATGGAGGCAGAACCTCCAGAACGTTAGTTTATATCTACCAAGCTACATGGAGTCAAATTCGAGCAAAAATAAATCCTTAATATAAGGCCATATTTTATATTACTTTGTAACTTCTGGAGGGCTATGTGGGTAAGTATGGAGCACTTATTTTTAAACCCTCGGTAGTGAAACTTGATGTCTAAAGACGCCACTGCCTTCGTATTCAGCTACCTTTGAAACAAGAATAAGAGAAAACATGTACGTAAGAAACCTCTTAATATTGTAGTAAATAATTTCACTAAGTCATGAAACATAATATCAAGCAGAAAACATGTTTATCTCAAAAGCCTACTTTCTTCTTCCTAGAACAAAACAAGACAGGCAAAGCACGCGCAACATAATACTGAAGAGCTCCTGCGTAGACATTGCTGCTGTTTAAAATCAGGGGTTAGACACTAAGAGTGTGCTTTAGTCATCCAGACGCAAAGCGCATGTACCATATTGTGTTGATCTGTGACCTCTTTGCTTCTACAATATTTTTCCAACTATGTCACAAAAGGAAAGATTCTTTAAAAAAAGTTATTAAACGAAATGGTGCGTTGTGATCCTATTACAAAATTCTTTGAAACATTTCTCATTCAAAGAAGAATTCAGCGAGATATTGTAATAAATGCATATATGTGTTCTTTTAAAATACCTGTCATTATTGTCAAATTTTAAGGAAAACTAATTTTCTCTACGTATTTTCGAAAAATGCTCAAACATAACATTCCATTAATATCCGTCCAGTAGGAGTTGAGTTTCCATGCGGACGGACGGAGAGACAGACAGATATGACGAAGCTAATAGTTATACTTCTCAATTTTGTGAACGCGCCTTCAGAACTATGTTGCAACTGATCCGAAACCGGGTTTTACTGTGGGACAAGAATCGACTGGCTCGCTCAAGGTAAGGCACCAGATGTGGACTCATACACTTCACTATTATCCATCTTCTGTGAATGACGTGAAACCTTTTTTGCTATCTACGCGAATATTATGCTACTAAGAGGAGACGACATTAATTTTAGTAACGTAATATTCATGAAAAAAATTTAATGAATAAGAATTTCGCGTTGTTGTGGCAAACTAAAATTAGTGGAGCAAAGCTGAATGATGTCAGAGAAGTCGAGAATGGAAATTTGCATTTTCTGGGATCGCTAAGTGTATAAAGTGAGAAACATATTAAAAATAAATAAAGAAAAGAGGTTTTATAATAAAAATCTCAAACTAAAAAATAATTTTTAGTAAAACAGAAACCAACATTGAGACAGGATGCATTTGACAGACACACACGCCACCAGGCGCAAAACAAAGCTGCAAGTAGGAAGCGAAATTTTTGTTTCTCACTGTGTTTGTGTTTTACAAGATTGCCTTCTAGTATGTCATTCTGTGTCGTTTGTTCAGTGGCTTTCGACATTTCGAACTTACCAAAATCCTTGTGACGTCGGTAAAATTTACCAGTCAACAAGTCCTGACATTCCAAAAGACAAGCTTTCAAGAAGCATTTTCTGATCCCATCGACGAATGTATAGCAAATTTCTTCACGTGGAGTAAACTTCAACCTCCAAGGAAAATGACAAAATGCAAGACTTTTAAAGTATAATATTAAAGGTTTCGTACATTTAAGAAGATAATAACTAAGCAATTACATGACATAATATTTATATTGTGAAAACTATTATTAACCAACTTTTGTAACGTCTCAGCTTTCCATAGAAGTAAAAATTTCTTTATATAGTTCTTATGATATCGGCAGTCTATTATCCATTTTCACACCAATTCAGTCCAGACAATTTAACGTCAATTTAATTGTCGTTTTATCTACATCTAGGTCTCCCAAATATTCTCATCCCTTCAGGTGCTCCAAGCATAATATGGCATGCTGTGATCTTTTCTTCATATCGTACCGTTCTTATATTACGTAATACGACCACCGTAACAACACATGGCCATGGTTACAAGTTACGACACTTCCTACTGTGCAGTATTCTCCACCTTCCGTTTCCTTTCTCTGAACCATTAATCAAACACGTTCATTACAAGGATCTCCAATGTATGAACAGCGACAGACAGATAAATGGTGTAGAGGCAACGTTCCACTTGCAACCGGAACTTACCTGATTCGAAACTTCCATTTGTAGTTTACCTCCAAATAAACTAGGGGCATCTCCATTTAAATACTTACATATTCACGAATATTTCAACATTAATTTCCATTAGAAGTTATCAGTTTTAGAAGCAGAGTGGTTAACTCACCGGTTTCAAATTCCGTAGTTACAAAATTCAACCAAGCCCAAGAACCTGATATTGTGACAATGCTGTCTTAACGGGAAAGCATTTCAAATTATTCCTCGGCCGCTTCATTGAACTAGGTAATTAATTAACTAAGAAGCAAACAAACAAATAAACATACTGACACAACAATGCGAAGTTCTTAATGAAAAACTCTTAGATCCTTAGCTAGCCAAGAAATTTCTCGCAATTTTCAACTTTAATTGGCTCCGTAAAGCAGATTCCTTCTCGAAAAGCCAATAGATCTCAGCCAACGATAAGGAGATCAAAACTGTCAATCACAACTGTATTTACATTATATAAGTAATTATTACATATTTCGGAATTTCTAGAAAACCAAAATAAAACAATGGAAAAAATTCACAAGAGAATATTATTTAAACACAAGTCTTTAGAGTAATAGTTTTCCATTTATCTAAGTCTCATAATATTTCCTTTTTTCAAAGGAAGAAACCAAGATTCACGACAATAAAAAAGGGGCAAATTTTATGTAGTAATTTAAATATTTGTATATCCGATTGGCAAAAGTGATGACAAAAGATTCTGGGACAAATAATAATAGACACTCCCCAAGTTAAATTTCCCCCTAATTCCTTCATAAATGCAAATTTGATTTGTTAAAGTCGTTCCCAAATATCTGAACTTTATCGAAACCGAAATTTCATTACATTGTTTACAAGAGCTAGTCACTTGTCCGTATCTTGAAAAAATAGGTATATTTCTCGACAATCCATCCAAACTTGTAAGATTAATTTTAACATTATTCCCACATATGGTTAGCTTTTCCTAGTGGTCTGTTTTTGCCTTTTTCACCAATCTGTGCATGCATTGATCTCCTCCCCATCCAGTATACTTTATCATTTTTAAAATGATCACCCAAACATAATTTGGAAGAAGAAAATATTATAAAGTTCCGCAGTATGCCATTTTTCTAGTCTCCAAATTAGCATGTTATTTAACGGCGCTGACAATCGCTAAGAGTATGTAGCGTCGGTTTTGAATGGTTGAATGTGTGTGGAGAATTGGTTGAATGAGAGTGACAGGAGAAATTCTAAGTAGGGAAAAAAATCTGTCCTTTTGATATTGTGTCTTATACAGTAGCTACATCCACTGAACCCCGACTGAAGTCGGGCCTTCAGCGTGACAGACCGAGCACTAACTGCCTAAAAATTAGAACAGTCCAGGTTCCTGTTAGTTTCTCCCTCTTTCGCCCGACGGTTTCCTATTTTTTTATTCGTTGTTAACTATTCATTTTCTACGATACTGTATAGACATAAATAATAGCAGAATGGTTAAAGTATAAAATATAAATAAATCAGTCTTTCGCACTTATGGAAAAAGCGTTGTTAGTGAGTCCAAAAAATTGTGCTCGACCTTGAATGGGCAAATCCTAAAACCTAACGCGAATTCTTGTTTTTTATGAAGGTTGCTCTACGTGCGCCGGTCACTCAGCTCTTTATGAGACTGTAAACAATAAGAATTACATAATTCACTAGTCTTTACAACTTAGCTCGTCACGTCTAACAGCTCAGAAACAAACGTCGTATAGGAGCTATGAAAGTCCTGAGTGTACTTTCCCGTGTGGAAGTGAGACTAAACTAGCACGTATTTTGGGTTTATAGCACCTGCGGGACGTGTTGACGTGACTGGCAAGTGATTACACCGCCACTATTCTCTCTTTCAGACGTGCACATTGCAGCCACTGTTACGTACTTGGTTAGGAGAAAACACAAGGGAAATATCTGAGACATTTTCTCAATAATGGGTTTAAAACTGTGCCATGAATTTAGAGGGGCTGCCGAACTGAAGTCTATAAACATGGTTCTATATTTCCGAATCAGAAGTGGATTTTATTTAGGAAAATTTTTCCTCATGGAAATTAACTATTTCCTCAGCTTGAATCTCTTATCATCACACTTCCGAATTCGAGATTCACTGAACCATCTAAGTTAATAGGCTAAAAATTGAAAATAAAATATACTATACCAACGTTTCAAATATTGATTTGTTACAAATATTTTAGTTTCAGATTAATGCAAAAATTAATGCATACATATATATATATATATACAGAGTGGGCCAAAAGTAGGTATACAGTAATTATATACTATATTATATACTGTATACCTACTTTTGGCCCACTTTGTATAAACATTAATTTATGCCTGATCCTTAATTACTGAATCCTGTATATATATAAGTTAAATAGATATATTTTAATATTCAGAAGACGTACAACACTAAGGATCTAACCCTCTGTCGTTCCACAATTTAAGTGACAACAAAATAACCCACGATTCTGTCGTTTCATCACTCTTTTAATAAGTTTTATGGTAACGGCTGTTTACGCCGATTGAAATTCAATTCCGCAGTTAACATTCCTCAGTTAACAATCACATAAAAATTTTCAGAAATTGTTATATGCACAGGGTATAAAGCTTTGTGACATTCTCGAATACATACGCGTATTTTGCTCATGTGCTTTTGCAATTTTTAATATATGTTGCACTGCAAAATTAATTCAAGTAACATACCATTGTTATGACGCAATCAAATGAATATCAGTAAAGCCACAGTATCTACTGTCGACAGAACTTAAAAAACACTGATTAAAAAGATATGAATAATTAAATACTTTCGCAAAATAAAAGCAAAAGAGACCAATGCTTTCATAATATCTGTCATTCCACATGTTGGCTTCCATTGGACGAATTTTTTCTTCAAATTTTATATTGGAGATTTTTACTAAACTAAGTAGGGAAATACAAATTTTTAGTTAAGATATGAAAATAATAGTAGATTCTTTACATGAAAACTTACCTAATTTTATGACATATTCTTGAATTAGTGCTGGATTGAAAAGAGCTTCAGAAATATAAGAGAAGAATAATAGAATTTTCATTTTATTTAAAAAATATTTTTGAAAATTGTCTGTTACGTAACGTAAAAATACAAAATTTTTCATATCTTATGCAAGAGGAATGAAACGAGGGAAATATATAAAACATTAACTGCTGTTACGAAGAATTTATCTCCCATTTACGTAGGAATTAGCCATGAAAAAACGCTATATACAATCTGTGAATATGTGGAAGTAGAAAGACGTGTTCCGAAAATTGTTTACGAAATATGTACGTAGAATTACAACAATTAGAACAGCAAAAACTAAGTTTGCTGTAGAAATGACAATCACGAATGTGATTAATATATAACATTAATATTAATTGAATACAAATCCATAAAAAGCCCGAAGAAATACAATCGTGCCTGAGACCTTTCCTGTTCAGAATGGTTAAAAAAAAGAACATATTTTACGGCCATCGCTTTTAAAAGTTGTTGTTAAGTATTTAATTAACAAGGTAGTATCAGCTTCTGCTCTACGCTGATAATGTTAATTTTCTGGTTGAAATAGTGTGAAGAGAAACAGAAAATACTTTCTAGTCGCTAATAAGAAAACAGGTCTATAATTATATGCTGAGAAGAATGAATACTTATTTACTTCTCCCGATAAGAATTCAGGAAAATTCACGATAAAAAATAGCTAATAAGCATTTTGAAAAAGTCGAATGTTTCAGGTATTTTAAAACGACATCAACAATTCAAAATTACATTCATGAAGAAATAAAGAACACATTAAATCTGAGTAACAATCCCCACCGTTCCCCCCAGATTTTTTTTCTTTCCGTTTAATATCTGCAAACCTTAAGATTAAAATAAGCAGCAGCAGTATTTTGTCTGTTGTTTTGCATTTGTGTGAAATTTCATTTCTCACCGTTAGGAGAGCACGTAGACGGTGCTGGGGAATAGGGTGCTGAGTATCATACTTGGGTCTAATAATGAATGTAGAAAAGGCAGCAGCAGAAAATTATATAACGAGGACCTTCATGATATTTATCACTTATCGAATATCATTCGGGCTACAAGCGAAGGAGGATGAGTTGGCCAGGACATACCAAGCTTAAAGGGAAATCAATATAGCTTTTGGTCGGGAAGCCAGAATGAAAGAGACCACTTGGAAGAACTAAACATAACTGAAAGAATAATATCCATTTTAATATTTTCCATCCTGAAGTGTTATAACACATAAATACAAACGTGTCAGTCAATAATACAACAATTTATTTTATATACCATAAAAATAGTATATTGTCAGGGGAACATGTTTCGACCTTCGCTGGGAAATCTTCAGGCCCTCTGAGAAATAGATCCAAGAACTGTCTATATTTCAACGCATTGCGGGATCCCAAATGCTTAGACATTATGTTACAGTAATGTAAAATACGCGAGTTTGCAAATGTTATTAGGATCTATGTAACAGTCTTAACTTCAAAAAGTTAAAAATTATGTGAGATGGTGCTATATTATAATATAATATTAAAATGCATCTTAATGAAATTGGTAATGGGACATGGTTCAAGGTATAGGCACATGACGGGCTGTTGTGAATATGTTAAACAAACATCCCCTCCCCCCCCCCCCCCCCTTTTTTGGCGGGGGGGGCCGGGGGG
>Ga0123354_10002798_pt1 | contig 23509 bp, 11 predicted proteins | sample TergutLab28metaG_2_FD_97872 | JGI IMG/M metagenome (GOLD analysis project Ga0123354, IMG submission 97872) | Labiotermes labralis P4 segment gut microbial communities from Petit-Saut dam, French Guiana - Lab288 P4 | ecosystem: Host-associated > Arthropoda: Insects > Digestive system > Gut ... | reverse complement strand
TCCAGGAAGTTAAGGTTCCCAGATTACGTGACAATGGCCCAGGATGGTGGTAAGGTTGTCAGCCTTACGCACCGGCCGCTTTTTACCCCCAGGAAATACTCCTGGTACTCATTTCTGTTAGAGTCTGAGTCGACCCCAGGACCATAGCGCGATCGGAAGGACTATGTGAATGATAAATTCCAATGACACGATCTCGAATCGAACCAGCGACCTTCCGATTTGTAGCGCAGCTGTTCGGAATTCATCACACTGCGTTTCTAATAGACTACCTCACACATGTATAGTCTAACTTTCGGCCGTTAACAGGCTTAAATTTGCACACTATTTTCATAGCTTAATTTTTGTTTGTTTCGTAAATTATTGTGACTTTTACAACACATTTTGGAACGGATTTCTTTTGTAACTGTACCTTTAGAGGCAAGTAAAATAGAATGGATTTCTGTGGAGCTGTGTAGCAAACCAACTTACTTAAGACTAATTATTTGTAATTAAGTATCGGCTTATCGAACTTCTAGATATAAGTAAAGTAAGAGTGAATATTAGAACGTTGGTTATACATTTACCCCACAATAAAACGGGCAACCTTGTGATTTTCACTTGCTGTGAACACTTGTTTCCCCAAACTAAAATTTATTTCCAATTTTTCCGTTCCAATTCAGTTTTCTTTTTGGAATTTACTTTCATTCTGCTTCAAAATAATCTTAGAAAACACAGAGAGGCCGAAAATACTAAAATCTCTTCAGGTTATTATATCCAGGGCTGTATTAAATATCTGCGTATGCCTACTACCTAAAAATAAGTGCTCACATGAAGGAAATTTGAAAGATCTGTTAAGGTAATTTAATCTGTATGCTTAAATTTGCCGCTGTTATCAAAAATTTAAGTGTTGTATAAAGTCCTCTGTTAAGTATTCAGTGCTTGATATCAGAAATTGCTCTGAAAGGGAAAGACGCCATTAAGAACTGCTGTGTAATATTTCAAACAAGAATAACTAAGATGATTTTGGCACATGGACCCTTCCTCTCCTCTGTCTGCAAATAACTAACTAACACCGGGGAGGAAAGCTGTTCTTGAAAAGCTAACGGCTCTTCACACAGTCAAGAAATTCCCCGCATTTTTTGCAACCGGAAAGTATCTTACTGTGTTTACAAGAGCCCGCCTTCTGTCTCTTTCTGAGCAACATCAAACAATTTCATGCCCCCATCCTTTCCTTAAAGGTAAATTTTAGTATTATCCTCCCATCTACGTGGGCCGGGATAGCTCAGTCGGTATAGCGACTGGCTACGGGCTGGACGGTCCGGGGGCGAGAGTTTCCGCACACGTCCAGACCGGCCGTGGGGCCCACCCAGCCCCCTATACAGTGGGTACCGTGTCTTTCCTGTGGGTAAAGCGGCTGGGGCGTGGCGCTGACTATCCATCCCCATCTAGCGCCGAGGTTGAAGGAAGAGTAGAGCTATAATCTACTCCCCCTCTGGGCCTTGGTGGCCTGTTCTAGGGTGAAATTTACCTTTACATCCCATCTACGCGGAGTTCTTCCAAGTTGTCTCTTTACCTCAGCTTTTGCCACCATAACACTGTGCGCAACTCTTCTCTTCCCCCTGCTTGCCACAGACCTTGCCCATCTCCTTCATCTTGACTTGATTATCATGCAATCTCCTCCTGTCCCCCTAAGGCAGAGATACCTTGTTCAGCGTTCCGTACATAAATATACAGAAATCTATTTTTCAGGTGGCCATGAATCCGAAAAATACAGTGTTTGATGCTAAACGTCTCATCGGTCGTCGTTTCGATGATCCCAAAATACAAGATGATATGAAGCACTGGCCATTCACAGTCGTCAACGAAGCTGGTAAGCCTAAGATTGAAGTGGAGTACAAAGGGGAAGTGAAAAGGTTCGCACCTGAAGAGGTGAGTTCAATGGTTCTGAGCAAGATGCGCGAGATTGCGGAGACGTACCTGGGAGGGAAAGTGAGCGACGCCGTCATCACTGTGCCTGCCTATTTCAACGACTCTCAGCGCCAGGCAACCAAGGACGCTGGTGCCATTGCGGGCCTCAACGTCCTCCGCATCATCAACGAGCCTACGGCAGCCGCTCTGGCATATGGGCTCGACAAGAACTTGAAGGGTGAAAAGAATGTTCTGATCTTCGACCTTGGGGGAGGCACTTTTGATGTTTCTGTGCTGTCGATTGATGAGGGGTCACTCTTTGAAGTCAAGTCCACTGCGGGCGATACCCATCTTGGTGGTGAAGATTTTGATAATCGACTAGTGTCTCATTTCGCCGATGAATTTCTGCGGAAATATAAAAAGGTAACGAGAATTTGTGATTACAAAGCCGCTTTATTTGGAAAATTAAATAATTGACAACTCAAAAGAAGAGAAATGATTACAATTCATTATTGTGCACACAAAACTTTCTTCATTTGTACCACACATTCAAAAAATACAATGTTTTCTACAGTGAGGAAATTCAGGTTGTTGTACAAACGTCCTTGTGGGTGGGCCACAACTTATTTAACTACGCTGTATCTGCCCCAGGTCTATTTATTTTTTAATGTTGCGAGGGTTTTCTTTAAAGATTATATTTCAAAATCGTATTGTGCATTTGCTGGGAGAATCTGATCAAGAACTCCGAGAAGTCCTCACTCAGCATAGCTTGTTTCCCAGCTGAAACCTGAACAGTTCACAGCCTGAACACAGTCTTAAAAGTTTCATCAGGGATCTTGACCAACAATAGTATCTGTTCAAGGGTACAGGGCTTAGGTACAAAAGTACAGACACGCCCAAACACCATACTTCAAAACCCAGGTCATAGGGGTCATCAGGCACGCTGAATGTAACTGTATTTAATATTAATTATGTCAACACGTATTACATAAGGAATAGAAGTAAGTAAGTAGTAAAAAAATCAGACATTGCCTGACAAAAGTGGATTCAGTGTTATCTGAATTTCTGATGCCATTGCTGCCGTACACAAAGCAACGCTAGTAGCAACAAAACAATGCATTTAGTGAAGTGACTTCAAATCCTGTTTGTTGGTATGCACAGATTTTCCTTCCAGTGTGAAACGACCTGCAAATTATAGAATTGTACTCGTGATTCCATTATATGATTTTGTTTTGCTCGATCGCTCTCCACCACACTCCCTCCCCCTTGAAACACCTGGTTTTTCATTGTTCATTACAAGTAAAATTTCATGAATACTTGATTGCAAAATTTTTCATTGTAGTGGAAATTTTGTTTCTTGGTGACACTATGCAAAACAATACAAGCCCCAGTGTATTGGAGGCTTCTCATCTTTTGTACGTGTGTTAATGTTTTTGTATTAGTTACTAATATAATCTGAAGGAGGCATTTGTTTGGTCTTTACTTGTGTCACTGTTGTATGTACCTGAGATACCAGAATCATGGAAACTTGAGTATGAGGTAGAGGTGAATTTGGATGACAGAGGAATGGATGTAGTTCACGTAGATCGTGATGAAGATACATACTACCAAAATCAGAAAAACCCCACATGATAATGCAAACTGAATCATATTATATTGTGTGAGACTCAAACTCTCGTTGAGTCAAGCAGAGGATCTTGGTCCAGATTACAAGAACGGAATCTAAATAAAAAAGAAAAAGGGTTCCATTTTTCATCAACATGAAAAACAGCTTGAAAATTGCTTTTCCTTGAATGGTGTTAATAACATTTTGCAACAATGGTGATGAATTGATGACAGCACTAGGGCATAAAAATAAGGATGAGAATTTATGATCATTCACTGATTGTTTAAAATTAAGTTTGAAGTCTGTTCTTCATCACAGTGTAAATTATGTAGCATTGATTACTTTTTTTGCACATGAAAGGATCATGCAAATGTATGAAATTTCTTTTATTTTTCATAATATATAGCAAAGACTGTTGGAAATCTGTGAAATTGTGTCATATCTCTTATACTTGGTAAGTAAGCACTTGATACAAAATTTTGATACTTATGTGATTGAAACAGTCTTGCTCAAAGCAGCCATCCTATTGTGACAGATAGACTCATCATCAGCAGGTTTTTCTTGGAGAAAATAATAATGAAAATGACCCACTTGCACATCAAAAGAAATTAGTACTACCTCCACATCACACCAAACTTGAAGAATTTTTTAATGACTATGGATCAGAGTAGATAAGGTATTCAGTATGTACAACAGAAATGTGTGTGTTGTAGATATGCAAAGATAAAAAAAAAAAGATATGCATCTCTACTTACAAAAAGAAGCTTATAAATGGCAGCACTTTTGGTGAAATCCTGGAAGGAAGTGAGGCGACATAGTGGGGAGCAGTCAGATTTCTTGTTCACAACTTTCCAGGCAAACACAAGTGCCCAACTACATACAGTTTGTGGAGTAGATGCTTCAAGCCTACAAAATTACAAGGAATAATATGTTGAAAATACGCATTCTTTCCAACAAATATACAGATATCAGCAAAAATCATGTTGAATGGTTCCACCAGGACTATTTTCAATGGAGAACCCCTGCCAAGGGAAATGATGTGTGAACATGCTGGTCGTTTGAGCTTGGAGCTTATAAAAGAAGGTCCACTATATTTATACACAGGAAATAAAATGGAAAAAAAAAGATTTTGAACGTGTTAAATATACATTCAATTCCCCACTTTCATTACATAATATTATTCTAAGTACAAGTGGCAGCAACTGTTGTGAGGAAGTAAGGAACCTACATTTTATTTGTGACAATATGGGAAATAAAAGTGACCGAGCTGACAACCATTTTAAATGTTATTTGCTCATTTCTCAAATTCACTACATGCTACAGAATACATTTTTTTTGTTGCCAGATTTGAACTCAGTGGATCAAAATCTATGAAGGGCACCAAATACTTTTCAGGAAGCAAAAGAAAAAGCTAAAACTTGTAACCCACTTTTATAAACAAGATTTTTATTGTTGCCTGCGTGATTAATTGCAGCTGTTACTGCTTTAGTAAAAGTCAGTATGTATTGCATTAAAATGATTAATGTTTTTGTTTTATTTAGTTTTCCCTAATTTGTTTAAATATACCAAGAATGTGGGACTATTTGAATGGCGCTGCAAGGCAGAAGAAACGTCAGAAATAACATGAAGGTGTTAAGAAATTAACAAGAATTGACAGGCTTCTTAAAACTAAATCAGTTATCAACAGTGCTGCAGGCAAGAGTAGAGCTTTGCAGATTCCTGAAGAAGTGCCAAGTGATAGCAGTGGAGATGACCGTGAGTCTGTTGATTTTTTGTTAAATACCAGTAATAATAATGCAATCAAACTACCCTACAAACTTCTTCATTTCTTCGTTCAGATTCCAGACTCATATGGGAGATGACTTAATTTCTCAATTAAAAGATTTTTCCCTTTAGTGGTGTATAGAGTTTGTGGGTCTGCTGGATTTTCCTTGAGAATCAACAGGACAAAGTAAAAACTGATATTTAAAAAAAAAGAGGTTTTAGTTCCATCTAGTAGGAACAAGAATTGAAGGCACATTAATTTTTCTGAGATTGAACACTGATGACTTTGCTCTTCACATAAATTAAATACATACTGCTCTGAACCTTGCTGGCTCTTTACGGATCATCTTATGAAATCAATAGTTGTTTGGGCTTGAAATGCTACTTACTGACTTGCTGCATGCAACAAGAAGCTGGGGCTATTGATTGGCGTGAAAGGTCATCAGCTATTGTTGAAACCTGTGTGGTTTTTCAGGAATGGTGTTCACATGAAATTTAAGTGGTTGTTTAGAATCCTAGATGATACAATGAACTTGACTGCTGTTGAAAAGTTTTTGGTAAACATAATTTTTGACACTTACACTGTTCAATGTTACATTCAGGAAAAATATTACCTATTCTGAAGAGAAAAGGAAGTGGCAGATTCTTAGTATCAAAGAGTGATGGAGCGAGTATGACCTTCATGTTAAACTTTTTCTGAAAACACCAATAGGGATTATTGCTTATCTTACTATTTAGAATGAGATATTAGAACTACTCCATTCAAGTACATATGCCAGTTTTATTCAATTGTACCATCGTTATGGAGGTAATTACATGAGTTCTGATGAAAAAAATTATGTTTTGTATCAATTTAGGTTCTATATTAAACACATTCTATATTCAGATATTCTACAATTGTATGCATTTATTTGAGTAAATATTCTTTGTTCATTTTACTGCTTTACAGTCCCTAACACAACCTGACAAAAAACATCCATTATCAGCACAACAAACAATAATCATAGGGTAGTATGACTAACATAATTTCACCTACAACTTTAAGACGACAGACTGTTTACAAAATTCAATACTACAACATACATAACAATGAAAACTTCTCACCAAATTGTGCAGTAAAGTCTAATCACAATCTGAACAGACTGGAAGCAACTTCAGAACATTCAGTCAAAAAACTCATCTCTTTACCATGTTTCAAAACATGTGTCCCCATAATTGAGTAGTGGTACAGCTCCACTTATTCTTAACCTTGGCTCTAGATAGAGGTAAATGGTCATCTTCACTCCCTGGCCACTTTGGTCCTGGAAATGAACACAATACCCGTTAAACAGAAGGCTGCGTGGGCCCTGGAGCAGGTCTGAATGTTTTTGAGAAGAGATAAATCTCTTTTCCCTTTTGGGGTTCAAACACCAGATGTCCAGTCGGTAGCCTAGGCACTATACACACTACGTTATCCCTAAACACAGGGTATGGATGCTATTCACTACACCTACACCTAACATGCTTGGTAAGAGTAATATGTTATACATGAATATAGAAATAAAATATTTTGTCACCAAATCAAGGTAATTATGCCATCTGAGACTGGGTGTGGTACTCATTCATGGTCTTTCTGCAGGATCTGAAAGGAAATACGCGAGCCGTAAGACGTCTGCGGACAGCATGTGAGAGAGCCAAGCGCACCCTTTCCTCCAGCACTGAGGCAAGCCTAGAAATTGATGCTCTTCATGAAGGTATTGATTTCTATGCCAAGATTACAAGAGCACGCTTTGAGGAGTTGTGCATGGACCTCTTTAGATCCACGCTAACGCCAGTGGAACGTGCATTGGCTGATGCAAAGCTGGACAAGGCAAGCATCCATGATGTTGTGCTAGTGGGTGGCTCTACTCGCATCCCAAAAATTCAGAAGATGCTACAGGCAAGTTGGTTCATTTTGCTGTGTGCTGTTTGAATTAGTGTGGTAGCCAATGTAGCTAAGCTTCATAAGCCAATATTACACATTAGAGACAGACAAAATAAAACTAAAGACAATATGTGGTATGAACTTAATACAAATATACAAGCAAATACTGTTGTACTTCTTAGATGAGCGATGGCCTTGATGGACATGTCGCATGTAACTTAATTTTTTAAGTTTCTGCAATTTTTCCAGAGTCATTGACAGTAATGAGAGTAAGAATTTGCTGGCAAGAGTATGTATGTTAAAGTTTTTGAGTGATTTTCTGCAAAATAATCTTTTTTTTTTTAATGACTGCATTTCTCATGCCATACCAAATTATTTATAAATATATTACACAACTAACTTATTACACCACCATAAAATTTCTAATGCACATTTATATACAATGCCTACTTGCAGGATTTCTTCAGTGGTAAGGCACTTAACCTGTCCATCAACCCTGATGAGGCTGTGGCGTATGGTGCTGCAGTGCAAGCAGCCATCTTGAGTGGGGATACGAGCTCGCAGATCCAGGATGTGCTGCTTGTTGATGTGGCACCCCTGTCCCTTGGAATTGAGACTGCTGGTGGTGTCATGACAAAGATTGTGGAGCGCAATTCACGTATCCCATGCAAGCAGACCCAGACCTTTACCACATATTCCGACAATCAGCCAGCAGTTACCATACAGGTCTGTACAGCACAGACTTCTGAAGCCATTTTGAAGAGCTAAGTAAAACATAGTTTTAGGTATCTTCTGTAGTATTAGCCTATTTCATTGTATGAACTTCATGCTATAAATGTAAGAATTTTACACAACTAAGCCTACATGCAAAAGAGACATACTGTAGCTATGCATGATGAATCTGTAGGATGTGTGTGACATCTTCAAGCAAGACTGGAAATTTACTTCACCCCACGCTTAAGTATTGCCAAAGAAAGAAAAGTAAGTGAATTAAAATTGCACATGTTTTCCTTAAGGATGTGAGACATCCTTCATCCACAGCTTACAGTGACTTAGCTAAATCACTACTACCGTTAGTGCCAACTACATGGCTTTAGTGCTGCTTCTTAAATGTTATCATTGCCAATATTTATAGTGATATTACTTCAAGCAAAATCTTGTTACTTCTTCTCTGTATTGCCAGATATAGGCACACATATGCCTAACCACTGGACATCCAGAAATGGGGCATGAGTAAGAGACCGTGTAATTTTCCAACCCGAACTTACTGTGATGGAGAAATAAAAGTCTCTATTGCCCTGAAATAAGGTCTATTCCTGGCCATCCAGTTACTAGGCAGGATCTTAACAAACACATAAATCATTATCATATGATTCAGCATGTCACTGCAAAGTTGTGAGGTTCTGTAGGCAACAACAGGAATTTCCTTGATTTTGTAATTGAAATTTATATTAGTTTTAAAACTATAGATTTAATAAAGTGACACGTATACTAGCTATGACTGTGCTTTGTCCCCACTCTTTCTTTGCCCAATGTATTTATCATTAGCTACTGCAATTTCAATGGTTGCTGAAAGTTTGTTTGCTTTTCTTCATTTCAGAGCCTTGTTTCACCAACATGATTAATCTGCCTAGAAATTAATGTTTTGTTAATGTAAAAACTGAACTTAACAGAACATAATATTGTACCCTTATTTACAGGTATTTGAAGGTGAGCGAGCAATGACTCGGGATAACAATTTGCTGGGAACATTCAACTTAACTGGAATACCTCCAGCACCTCGAGGAGTTCCGAAAATAGAAGTTACTTTTGATTTGGATGCTAATGGTATTCTTAATGTTTCTGCTAAAGAAGGTAGTACAGGAAAGTCAGAAAGGATCACTATCCAGAATGACAAGGGAAGACTGTCCAAAGAAGAAATTGACAGAATGCTTGCTGAAGCAGACAAGTACCGTGCAGAAGATGAAAAGCAGAAAGAGAAGGTGAATAAAAATAGGTCAAAATATAATTTGCACTGATTCTGTAAGGAAGTTGGTGAACGTGAATATAAATGAAATATTAAATGTGACTAACATGAGTTTCTGTTTGTCATGATCAAAATTTACCAAAATCTGTCACCTCGTTACCGATAGAGCTTCAACTTCTGGTACTACTTGTTGGATATTATTTATGCATATGACATTATTTTTTCCAAGTTCTAAGAGATTATCCAGTAAATAGAACAGTTATTTGACACTGTCAGGAAGACATGATGTAAAAATCTAGTACAGAAATCATATATCCATACTGGTGAGTTAATTTTAGTGTTCCTATCATCGAACATTTTTAACCGTTTTCACGGTAAAGTGTTCAAAATCGTTCATACAGGCAAATATTACTGAATTACAAATTGGTCTTCTTTATATATATATATATATATTTCTGCTTCTTTTTTAGACCATAGTATGTTAACACAAATATAGAACATGACGACATTTTATGTTCTTGCATACTTCCAGCAGCTTTTGACAGAATCTATGACCAGAGCAGTGAATACTATAAATACAACGGGGGGATATTTTTGTTTTAGGCAAGTTTTGTGCCATATATGTGGCTCTGTCATAAGTTTGAACAACTTATTTACTCTCTCCAGTCATATACTGTTCAGATTGTTTTAAACTTGCTTCAGTAAGAGCCAATGTAAGTGCATCCCTTGTCACAAATACACAAGTTTCAGATGAAGAAAAAGGCCAAAAGATGAGAATGGTGATTAAAAATTACTTGAGAATCAGTTTCAGACAACTGAAAAAGGCTGTTGCTCCAGATTGAAGTTAGTCCAACTTGTCACCATTCTAGGTTACAAAAGAACTCATGATATTCATACAGCAGGGCCCATTGAGTCATTTTTTGTGTGGTTAATAAACAAAACAGGACTTCTGGCCTGCATTGAAGAGAATACTTTATAATATAATACATCTGCAGGACTGGTGGTTTTATGTTGCTGTGGGAAATATATATACCCCACGAATGTTATCATGTGAAAAATAGCTTTTAGGAGGGATTAAAATGTGTTTGGATCTATGATTCATATATTTGTATGTTTAGTGTGGTCAGTGATGAACGCTTGAGAATTACACCAAAAATGGTTCTGATTTTTATTTTCACCCAGGTAACAGCAAGGAATCAGCTTGAGAGTTACACATTTGGGGTGAAACAGGCAGCTGAAGAGGCAGCAGCAGGGAAGTTGACAGAAGATGAGAAGAAAATGGTGTTGGAGAAATGCAAGGCAGTGTTGAACTGGCTGGACTGCAACACTCTTGCTGAGAAGGATGAGTATGAAGACAAGCTGAAGGGACTTCAGCGTGAGGTAGGCCCCATAATGGTGAAACTGCACCAGGGCTCTGGTGGTAGTGGTGCTGGCAGCAAAGGACCAACTGTTGAAGAGGTTGACTAGACTTACATAATGCTGGAGGTATAAATGAATAAACTCCTGCAATCTCAAGACAATTAATATTGCACTCATGCTGTCTGCATTGCATCCAATGATTTTGCTGCTTGCTTTTACTTGTTTAGCATTACTGTTGACAATAGGCTATGCTTGAAGCAGATAGCAGCACTTGTTAGTTTTGTAATTTTTTAAGCAATGCTCAATCTTCAGAGGTCATACTTTATTGATAGTGAATTTTACTTTATTTCTTTGATTTAAATTTCCACATAACCATTATTAAATTTATGGAGGTTAAAATAAATCTTAAAATAATCCCAAATTTTAATTATTCAGGTTTATAAAGCAGACCATACACATCCCATCATTACTTGCAGAGGCTGAGAAAATCATGAATATTTCAGAATAGCCAATTATGATGCTTGATTTGAGCATCCCCCGAACAATTGTCATTATAAACTGTACAGTAAACTATATTTTTGTGCTGCTAATTTGAAAAAAATATACAGCATGCATTACACATTTTTGTTGCAGTTAAGTACTAACTACTAAGTATAAAGACATGCCTGTTTACTAAATGAAAGCAGCCACTAATCTGACTGAAGTAGACAATTTGAGGAAATTAATCTTCAAATGTTGTTTAAATTTATTTTAATAATCTGATTGCTGGCATCATGTTGCATAGCACTGCAGGCAGAGTGAGCACAGACTTAGTTTTAGTTTTGTTAACTATATGCCATTGATTCATTTAAATGTTATATGGTTATAATCGCATTGCAAGCTTAGTTCAGCGTTATATTTGGGTACTTTGAAGTTGCTATCTTTGCATCTTAAGATATGAATTGTCTTAGTCAGTGTCATTTGTACCATCAGATAAACATTTTATTCAGTCATGTTCATTCAGTTTAGGTATGTTATCAGCACCGCGGACAGTCGTGTTACTTGAATTGAAACCCAAAACATGTTATAATCTTTTCAAATATGCAAGGGGACAAACAAATATGTTTTAATGACAACAAAGTGCTGGTATTTACAAAATTTTTACAAAGACATACACAATTGTTATTACAAAGCTTGTGAGAATCAGCTGTGTGATTATGTGTTATTACAAGAATTATGGAACTCATGAGTTCTAACACACTACATATATTTTATTGATTTGTAATAAATATGCTTCTAAAACAGCATATGCTGCAGTGCTCTTGGTTTGGTAAAGCAAGCGCTGTAAGTGTGGTTGGTTTTTCTCTAATAAGAAAGGCAAGGAAAATGTGTGGGCAGTGTATAGTTTAATAAATGAGCAAATAAGAATTGCATGGTTTAAAATTGGCCTTGAAATATGGCTTAGGTTATGGAGGAAGGGAAGAAAGAAGATGCTGACAATTGTGTGATGAATCGAGGAAAGTGTTATGCACACAGTGTTTGCATATTATGCAAAGAATGCAGGAGATACAAATACAAAAATAGGAAATTACTTATTCATGGGTTATAGAAACTAAAGGAGAGCTGTAAACACCATAAGATACTTGAAAGACTCACGCAGGTATTCCCACATATCATGATACAACAATTACAAATGAACATTTTGAATGTCAATAAAAGAATAAAATATATGTTTGACAAAAACCAGAGAAGAATAATGGATTAAAAATAACTAATCATACATATGTACGGTATTATGCATTTGAAGGCAATCGGGATATAGCCAAAATAATATTTTAAAAAAAGTAAATTTGCATACCAGGTAAAAGCTGGAATAGAATGTGTGATGAGAATCAGGGATGTGGAAGGAGAAGTCATAAAACAAACAGAAAAGTTGGAGAATATTTTGTATGTGGAATTCTTCACATGGCAAAGATATGTATATGACAACAGAATATTAAAACATGTAAGCAAGAATATGAAGGAGCCAGCGAAAACTGTTAGAGGGACAAAATTTTTGTAGGCAAAACTAAAATACATAAAAAATTTTCCAATGAAATTTAAGAATAAAAAACATATAAGTATGTGCAGCTAAGAATTGTTACTAGAAAGTACCATATTTTCAAAGATATTTGTGACCACAGAAAAATTTGGAAAACATGATGTATGTTATACAGAATAGTGCTACACTATTAATTCAGTTACATAGCACACAGTCTGTAATGAGTACACTGAAGACAAGATACAGCATTTGTACTTTAACAGGGAGAAAGAAGTATCTGTAACAACTACAGGAGAACATATTTGTTAAGCTTCATGTGACAAGTATTGTTAAATAGCTATAAGATGAAATAAAATTATCAGAGTAATTTTTATCAATAGAGTAAAATGGTTCTGTTAGAAGAAGGTTATGGTTGCTAGTTCAGTAATTTTTTCTGACTAAAATATTAACTTTGTAGAAATTTTAATTGGCTGGAATGAAGCTTTATCACGAATTCCTCCTTCAGAAGTTCAGAAATAATAAATAAATAATAATTGAAGTTGTCTCAGTGCTTTTTATGTCAGCTTCTGCAATTATACTCTGACATTAACAGCAAAATTACCATAGATATATTTTGTATCAATAATGATGCAAAGAACATTTGAGATTATGGAAACAAATTGTGTTACAGTTCTGGAGGAAAGGAACAAATGGAGATTTAATAACAATCTACAGATAAGATAGGTCAGTGTAAGGTCATAGTTATTAAATCAAAATTAATGGAAAAAGACATAACCGTGCCTATTCCTGGAGCTTATGATTAGCACAAATGCTCTTATTTTTATATAAAAATTGTGTGTTTTTAAAAAATCTTAATTCTGTTCAAGAGACAGGTTCACTTAATAGCCTCAAACTGTGAATTTAATTTCTATGTTGTCACACTTCTTATGTGAAGATTATGAAACTAAGTTAAAATCTTAACTTTCATGAAAGGTTCTTAGAATGTGGTTTGATATTATTTATTCAGAAACATATAAAGTGTATAAATTGGTTAGCAAAAGAAATTAATGTATTTACTGTTGGTCTGAAGTTTTGTATGGTATGATTTAAAAGCCGACAATGCCTGAACAAGTTGTAAAGATAGAATAAATCCAGTGATAAAAGTTTCAACTATAAATACAGGTGTAGCAGTGAATGTACTCTTAAGAGACATGAAAACAAATGGCATTTTCAATTGAAGTTTTTGTACTGTATTTTTTTTATACCAAACTGAATTTTAATTTGATTTTCCACTGTCACTTAAGGAGAAGTTTGTATTTAATGTTTTATACCTCTGTAGTCTTATTTTCCTCATAATTTCACATCATAAGTGCACTGATTTAGCAATAACAACTCTCCTTTTACTGCAGTAACAATAACAACAAAACTATTGTGCAGTACTCCATGTTACTTCTAACTCAACTGAAATTCCTAATAAAGATTGCCAACAGACAGAGCATTGCATCCTTCCCAAAAGTTTGTGAAAATTGTCAATTCCTTGTACCAATTTTATGAAGGAAATTCTGCAGTCTTTGTTGTTTGAGGCATATTTGTTTGACATGATATTCCAAGAGATGGTCTACTATTATTTTCAGATGATTTGTTCTTATTACTGTTGTTGTAATTGCTGCTGCTACTGCCACTGATGCAATTCTAAGACCAGTAGTTGGCAGATGAACCTAGAATTCCGAAGGTCTCAGTTTGTATGTGTGACTCAGGTTATTTATACTGAGGTAACATGAAATAATATTCACCTATTTTTCACACATGGCTGTGTACATCATATATATAGTTACTAAAAAGTAAATCACTTATTTCAAAGTTACATGATGACTGAAATCCCAGAATTAATGAAATATACAAGTTTTTTTTTCAGTAGTTTTTGTTTGGAGGGGGGTTGTGGGTTGGGTATAGCGGCAGTGGGTATGAGAGTAACGACATGACAGCTGCAAGAAAATTGTTTTTAGTTTTGATTGGCTGGCAGTAACTTATGAATCATTATAGTTATATGTGAAATTTAGTTCAACAGCAGACCATAAACATACATATGAATCATAATCGTCGTCATCATCATCAGTATCACTGCCATCATTATCATCACCACCATCTTTGGTGCTACACCTCATTGAGTTCTGGCCTCCATAAGCAGCCTAGTCCATCTCTATCCAGTGTGGCTGACAACCAGGGTCTGATTCCCTCAACTCTGGCATCCTTATTCATCTCCTCTAACCATTTTGTTCTTGATCTTCCAGGACTTAATCACCCTTGTACCTTGGCTTCATCATCCTTGCAATTTGCACTTTGTCCTTGTGTTGGTCATTGCCTGCCTGCAGCAGTTGTTTGCTTCTTATACATACATACACACACACACACATACACATACATATATATATATATAACTCTTTAATGTGCCTAATTCTCCATTGGCCCATGTCCTGTACTGGACCAAATATACTCCTCCAGATGTACTTTCGAATATGTCACGTCCTACCGCATCTGCTCCGGACAATGTCCAGCATCAGAGCCATATACGGACTGGCCCTATTAATGTCTTCCAACAACCAAAACAGATTTCACTTGCTGTTAATATTCTTGTTTTATTTACTCTGTTATGCTATTCTTATTACTAGCATCGACACCCAGATACACAATACTGTGTGCTGTCTCAGACTCATATAAACAAAATTTGAGTGTTGACAGATCTGCTCTCTTTCCTGTCTCAATTGGCATATTCCTTATTTTTCTCCTAATTTACATATTTTCAAGCACATCCTTTCAGCTGCTGTTTTAAATGTGGTAAATGCCTGTATCACATTCTGTCTGGTTCTTGTTATGTCATTCTTTTCATCTACGCATGCCAATATCTGTACTAATCTGTTAAATATGTGTCCAGTAGTCTGTATTCGTGGGTATTTCATAACCTTTTCTAAGACTATTAAGAGAAATGCCAATGCATCTCCATGTCTCAAACCATTATTTGTATTACTTGTGATATTTCTGTTTCGGTATGTACTCTCTGCCAAGGTAGGTTTAAACATATTAACAGGGTTTTGTGGCTTTCCAGACTGTTACATTATATAGCTGCTTCCTGTTTATCTTATCATACATTGACTTAAAATCCACAATTGAGTGTTGGCTTTGAATATTATTCTGCCACGTTTTTTCCATAGACCTGTCAAAGGAAAAAAATGTGATCTACTATCAATTTACTTTTTTCCAAACCAGCTTGGTAGCTGACTATTCGTTATTCCATAACAGTTTAAGGCCTTATTTGAATTTGTACATTGTGTTGTGTTGACGTTTAAAAAAGTAATGAAGAAGTAATCAGTAAAACACTAAGTTTCGGGAACAGGACAGGTTCCCTTCCTCAGGGTAAAAATTAATGTTGAGACCTATTCAGAGTAACCTGATGGGCAAATTTAACATTACCCATGTTAACAAGAGTCCTTCTCCATGTTGAGTCAATAACAAGCCATCGCATGCTGTTTCTTTCAGATCCATTTTAACAGTATCCTCCCATCTACACCTGGGTATTTCAAGCAGTTTCCTTCCTTGAGGTTTCTCCAGCAAATCCCTGTATATATTTTTTGAGCTACCTATGCCTGCCAAATGCCCTGCTCAGTTCAAGCTCCTTGATTTATTATCTAAGAATATTTGGAGGAACACTAAAATGCATAGTAAAGCTCCTGAGTCTGTTGTTTTCTCCATGATCTATTTACCTCCCACTTAGGCCCAAATAACTTTCTTGGTCATTTTCCTGCACTCCCTCAGCCTATGTTCCTCTATATGATGACGATGATGATGATGATGATGATGATGGTGGTGGTGGTGGTGGTGGTGGTGGTGGTGGGTACATACAGTTAAAAGTTTATGCAATAGAAAAGTGGACTTTACTGGTGGCTGAAAGTTATAGTGATAGATGTTGGAAAAGTGATGGCTCTGACAACACTCGTCACACACACAAAAAAAATCTGGGTTTGTCGTCTTTAGAACTGTCATCGAGCCTTTTTCAGATAATGCTGATTAGGTACATATGAAAATAGTATAGAATGCGGCAATAGAATGTGACGATTTTAGGAGGCTGTTTTGATGAATCAGGTTCAAAACAAGAAAGGAATTACGGAGAATCTGTAGTAAAATGCCACTTGATATATACTTTTTACTTCCTCAAATTACGTCTTCTCAGTGGTCGTCTTCGCGTGCAATATATTCCTGTAATTGTGATCGGAATTTAACCACAACTTGGTAACAGACTTTCATCAGGAGCTTTAATTTCGACTATGACGTGCCCTTCCGTCACTTAACATGCCACAAAATAATGTGATCGTATTTAGAACCCAACTGTAACTAACGTATGCAACGTCGGGAACAAATTGTGTGCAGTTGTGTAGTTCTGGTTAATTTCCAGTCACGATGACAATAATGTTTTGCATGCCAGGAAACCACACAAGAAACATAATATTCAAGAAATAAAAAAACTAATATTAAATGGCATTTTACTGCTGATAATCCTTCATATTTTGTGATTCTCTTATTCAAACCAGTTCATTAAAACAGCGATCTGAAAATCTTCACGTCCTATCGCCGCAGTCTATGTAAAGTAAGACGTAGCAGAGGCATGTCGCTGACAATACTCGCTGTGGCGCAGAGAAAAACTGCTGGGCATAGGTTTCCTTGACACCCGTCTGCCGGTTAGGTTTAAAATAACGCTGATTATGCGCACATGCAAATTGCATTGGGAGGAAGTTACACAATAAGTTGTGTGGAAGAGTTGACACGTTGATATCATTCTGTTGTACGTGGGAACAATGGTAGCTGCTAGTAAAAATTCTAGACTCAAGGAAATCATGCCAGAACTTGGCTGTAAAGAAATTTATCACCCGTGGAATCCAAATTGTCTTGCGTCGTTATGGTACCTCTATCAGGACAGTTTGAAAGGATCCGCCCAGATTTGCTTTTCACTGTACGCGGTAAGTCATTTGGATATCAACAAGTGCTGGAAGCCCTTGCTGTTGATATATTGCATTTTACGGTCATATATGATTAAACCTTAAAACGCTTTAATATTGTTCGCAAAAGTAACTGCACCAGGTCTCTATTTATTGTAATAAACACAGCTTAATTTTTTCATTAATTATAACCAGAATAAAATACACGAGAACGCATGTTCACGAGGTGAATTATTTACTGTCGTATTTGTGAATCAAAATATTTCCGGCTCTGGTACGTGAAAAACAAAACTAATGAGCATATACAGTGATCTAGGTGCTGTATGAAGGAGAAAAATCTGTTGCTTCTGCTGGCAATCGAACCCCAACTCTTCGGTTATCCAACTCCTAACCTAGTCGTTACATAGGCTGGTTTCTTGGTTTTTTGTTGCTTCCTTTGTTGTTGTTGTTGTTGTTGTTGTTGTTGTTGTTTACGTATATACCACAGCAGACCTGGAGATGGTACAGTGTTTGTTACTGATACACCAGCGTCGAGGGCTGTCATCATACATTTTCAAATGCTTCAAATTATTCGGCACCATGTGGTTTATATATGGATGTTAAGAAGGAAGTGAAAGATTACTCTACATGCGCCTCAGCCAGACGAAACTTAATGTTGATGAGTATATTCATTTGAAAATTGCAGTGGTCAGTGATGTAAATGCCAGCAAACTTGGCGTGTTAGTTATTTTAATCTTTACCTTTACAGCACCAGTGGCTCTTTCGGAGAACAATTTTAACAGCTAGTAACCCACACAAGTCATTCGTATCCACGGATGTTTGCAGACTTCTACGCAGTACTAAGTGATCTCCACGCAGAAAGTCACTGCTTGTAGAGGGCCTCGGTTGTTTCTCTTCATGTGTTTTTTTTTTTTATTTTCAGTTTCAACTGATATTGTCCAGACATATGATCAGTCGCGAATATTTGAAGCATCAGGCAAAGAATTACATTCGCAGCGTTGTGTTTGGTAGCTTAATTAGCCCCATCGTGTTAGCAGGAGGCTGTGCTTTCATGTAAGTAAATAACATTAGACCGTTTTTTGACGTGATTGTTACATGTTAAATGACATTCAGTTCTCTATAAAATCGTATGATCGCCATCACAACCGGAAACTGCCATGCTATTCGCAAGACAAATAATTACTATCTAGGTCTTGTTATTAGCATCAGTGGACAGTAGATTCCATGAAAACTGAACAGTCTCTTTTGTTCTGTCCAGCTGCAAATCATTCACTTTTCAATTTGAAAATCTCTCTTAATTTCATATCTAGAGAAGTGTCCCGGCTAAATAAAAATCTTCTGATAAAGAAGAAGATTTAGAACCCGCAATACCAGTATGCGAGCGGCCACAGACCCACGCCTTAGACCGCACGACCACTGGGATAGATGCGACTTTCCCTATACGCGAGTTTAATTAATGTAGAAGATTTTATTGTTAAATTGATAATTTTTTAGTTCATTACCAAAATTGTCCTTGTCCATGCGGAGCCTGGTGACTGCTGCTAGTAATCCTCCAGAGACAAGTCTTGGATTATTCATTGTGCAGTTTGTTATGCAGGTCAGAAAACTGACGTTTTGTATTTGGCTATTTGGGTCATTCCGTACATTTAATACATTAAGCCTAAAAATTAATTATGTTTACTAATTTATGTGATTCTCTAGGAGACTGAGTGGGAAATGCTACTATTATACACTTGTATTCCTACCGGCCATGCTGAGTGGCTTTACCATACTCGTGGAACGACGGAGCAAACAAGAGTTATATATATGTTCAGTCCTTTCAATGGTCAGTAAGTCGATGTATTTAATTTAATATGATGTACTTCATAGTAAAACCTTACAATAACAGATTGTTGAGTTTTATCGCTGCTTGTAAGTAATTTGGAGTTGTGAGTTAATTTCATTATTCAGCACTCTGTACAGAAATTTGTTTGCCATGAACTCTTTTATTTTCATGTCGCGTAAAATAAATATGTACAGTAAACTTCTCGCCTGGAATTATCCCTTAGGGTACAGGTTGTTTAATCTTTAAGCAGTGGTTATACTGCACAAGATTTGAAAGCCACATATAGCCTACGTGATCAGGTACAGGAGTTCATCCTCATTTTGATGAGAAGAGTCCAAGGTACATGATGCAGAAGCCCAAGTTTCCACTCGAATTCCAAATTTGGGGAGAATCTTTTTTTACATTCAAGCCTGTATTTTAGAGAATAATGTTTCCTTCGAGGTTAATCATCTAGACATTTAGCGCTAAGGTACGCGTAATTCAGAATGTAGACCTCCTGATGGAAAAAATGCTTTATTTCGAGTCTTTTCTCTGCTCCCGATTATCCCAGTACCGAATACACCATCTAGCACAATTAAAAATCGTCTTTATACAACCTGAAAGGTAAACACGCAGAAAAAATTGTGCACAAAACCTAATGACACATCGGTCAAATAACAATGGGAGGGAGATGTGTCAAAACGCAACATTTTAACATATGACTACATTCAAAATAATCTCTCCCCTCCCAAGCAGACACATACAGAGAGAGAGAAAACTGGGCACAGTTCTTAATTAAAAGTTTGTGCTCAGCTGCTTGAGTTAAGGTGATTCAACCTGCTGCACAACGGGCACAATTTGTCAGTTTTCTTCGACGGATATTTTTTTTTGTTTCTATGCTTCTTAAGCGATTAACTGGTGATTATGGCTTTAATATTTTGACTGTGAAGGCTAAACAATGACACAGGCAATTAGAGGCCAGCGTGTAAATACGGAGGCCCAGATTCAATAGATGGCCAATATATGAGGGACTTGTACTAAAAAAAAAAAGTGGCATCGAGAGAGGTTTATCTCCGAATATTTCGGTTTTCTCCTGTTACTATTATTCCACCGAAGCTCCATACTCAAATTTCGTTCACTACCACTGAAGCTATAACCTTAGAAAAAGATACCGTTTTAAATAAAACACTTTGATCCGGCAGTGTTTTATAATTAATCATTTCTAAACTTTTTTTTTCAAGACTTTAGAGTATGTGGTCCAACAACTAGTGCGAGCCGACAAATTGCAGTTGACCAAATTAAAGATGTGTGCTTCATTTATGCTTCTCAATGCCGCTGCTATGTACCTCATGAGAAGAAAGAAGACTCAGAAGGGTTCCAGCGAGGTGACTTTCTGGTACTGTTCTATGTATCGAAATTTTGTCAAGTTTTTCCCTTCGAAGATCTATCAAGTACTTTCATGAAAAAGAATAGCGTAATGATCTATTCAAGCTTTGTGTTGTGCTTTTTGAAACTGTGGTAGTTTTTAAAAAATAAGCTGACCTACATTCACTCAAAATAGGTGATAGTGGAATAAATATTTCGCCGCCATTTTCAGGCGCGTTCGCAGAGTCGCGAAAACACCTGTTGGATCCTTCATGCCTGTCCACTTTTCTGTCCTTCTGTCCTCCCTTATCAATTCGGCTCCCACTGGGCAGATTTTCGTGAAATTTATGGCGGGGGGTGTTATTAAAATCTGTCGAGTAAAACAAACAGAGATGAAAATCAGACAAAAATATATGACACTGTACTTAAAAACCTAGGAATATAATCGACCCAGGAATTGTGCAAGGAAGAAGATAAGCAAATAATGTTTTCTTCATAATAGAGAGAATAACTTGGGTTAGTTGAATTAATCAGCTACTCCTTAAAATAAACATTTACCAAAAAATAAAACTTTGCTTTTTGTGACACACTTTGTTAGGTCACGTTTCTGGCTACACTGTGAGCAAAGCATGATTGTATATGCATAGGTACTTCACGCCACCACGTGCAGAACAAAGTGACTCTTCGAAGGGAGGAAGAAATGATCAGAATGCTCGACAGATTTCTGTTTGTTACCACAGTGGATCTTGCTGGAGTCATGTTTTTAAGGTAAAAATGTAACTTAATGCAGTTCGTAAACAAGCACAACTCTAGTTCCGTTTGAACCGCGAGTTAAAATATTTGTTTTTACATTAAGAATGAAATAAAACATAGTAGCCTATAACTGATTCACAAGCAAACGTATGTACCCCTGTGTCTGCTCAGAAGTCGCCTGCATAAATTCGAAAAATTCATGAATGTTGCGGGCTCTCATTCCCTTTTCTTCGCGTTCGTGTGTGAAGCTTAAGATTGCCAAGTTTTATTGAATCTGGAGTAGTTAGTATTTGTAATTTTGAAAATCAAATAGTATTTTTGCTTTGTGAATGAAAATCATGATAAAGTGGTGGTAAATATATTTCCGAGCTCTGCCACATGGCTCAAAAAAAAATAATGCTACAATATAGCAAGAAATCTTCGCAAGTATTGGATCTCCAAGAAGTGCCACAACGAGGAATAACTGCATGGGCCAAGGTGTAGAGTATCTACTCATACAATAATGACCGTTACATATGTAGTATAATTTGTAGAACATAGTGTATAATGAGACCAGTAGGAATTACAAGATGTCAGTTTCAGAGGTAATAAAATTTATATGTGTAATAGTAAAGAAAACAATTTACTTTAATTGAAATATTCTCTTTTTGTAGAATTCATTTCAAAATGCTTGGAGTTTCCTCGTTTTGCGAGTGCTGGATCGTGATATGAAACTTTATTCTGTTGTGTAGAAAGCCACCTCGTACCTAGTCTTCGGAGTGGTAGGACAAATGGTGCGCATTCTGCTACCCCAACTTCAGAAACTATTCCAGCGCCCAGCTACAGAACCAAAAAGTCTCTTCTTGCGGAAAAACTTTTCGTTCGGCATGTTCATAGCAGCTTACGTCGGCATCTACCACGCAAGTATCTTCAGCAATTTAGCTTTGAAGCAAAAGTTTTAAGGTATTTAAAAAAACCTTAGTTACTGCAGTGCAAAATATGAGGTGCTTTTATGGATCAAAAACTGACTCCATGGAACAGTGTCCAATGAATAGTAGTCACTCAGCCGTAAAAGAAATATCCCACCTTTCAGATAACCCGAAATCTCCTTACGTGTTCTCAAGAGCCGACCACTAGATTCTCTTCTCTTGAGATGAATTACAACTGCAATCTTACCCCTTATTTTATGAAAGCCATTTTAGCCGTTATTTACAAAATAAAACGAAAGACTCATGCGGAGACCACTTCGTCCGTCTGCTCGTTTGTATATTGCCTAGTGGCAGCAACCAAATCATTTGACGAATTTGTATAAAATTTGGCATATGAGGCCTTATAAAGCGTTTTCAAACAAGAGTGAAGTCCGTGTAAAGGCTCAATGACAATCATGCTTTACTTGGTGGTGGGGGGGGGGGTAAATAAAATTTTGCCTTATTCTCTATATTGTTTACCCGTTTTGGAAACCGTTCGGTTCAGGTGTTAACAAAATATGTTCAGTGTTTCTGAATTCCATAAAAATCGGAACAGCTGAAACATAATTTATAAGAGGGCGTGAAGGAATTTTGGTCCTTATTTCAAACATTAATTAACCAAGTTGTTTGCAGTTCTGTAAGAGGCCTGTAAGTAGTGCTGTTGCGTATTTGTGAGTTTATTGACGCTCGGTGTAGGGAAAGCCATAGACTTTTTTTCTTATGGGTGAAAATGAAATTTATTTACGCCTGTATCGTGGCACCGTGACGATTCAAAATAAAGAAAGCCTTAGTAAAGCCTGTGTACTATGCTAGGGAGAACAACGTGCAGCACTTTAGCATACTAGTCAAATGATCGTCAAATGACAGACCACCATCTTGTTTAACCACTACTGTACAAATGCACTGTAACCAAACACAGCAATCGATAGTAATTGATACTGATCTATTATAGTTGATAATAATTGTTAGTAGTGGCTAAGGTGCTGTGCTACAAATCGGAAGGTCGCTGGTTCGATCCCAGCTGGTGTCATTGGAATTTTTCATCGACATAAAATCCTTCCGATCGCACTATGGCCCTGGGGTCGACTCAGCCTCTAACAGAAATGAGTACCAGGAGCATTTCCTGGGGTAAAGGCGGCCGGTGCGTAAGGCTGACAACCTTACCACC
>Ga0123354_10002796_pt1:17500-23514 | contig 23514 bp, 18 predicted proteins | sample TergutLab28metaG_2_FD_97872 | JGI IMG/M metagenome (GOLD analysis project Ga0123354, IMG submission 97872) | Labiotermes labralis P4 segment gut microbial communities from Petit-Saut dam, French Guiana - Lab288 P4 | ecosystem: Host-associated > Arthropoda: Insects > Digestive system... | reverse complement strand
CATAATTGTAACTTATGTGTAAGGTGTGGCATGTTGACAAATATAAAATTACATTTAAATTAGTTATCAATCACTGGACTAATGAAATCTTGTAGCATATTGTAGTTTCCTCAGGCCAACATCTGGGTGTGAGTTTTTCAACACATTTTCGAATATTTTTCTCCTCAGAATATTTCCACTATAAAACATTTATTCATGAAAAATCCTTAGAAAAACTAAAATGATAAATTCCAGAAGAACCTCTCGCTGCCCGGTATAATTGATGCCAGGGACCGGTACCGGTTCGCGGCCCAGCGGTTGAGAAACACTGCTCTAAGGGCTTATCCAGGTCTGTGTAGGTATAGCTTTACTAACAGTCACTACTGAATAATTGCGATGAAAGATGATCCTTTTAAAAACTTACCTGTAGTTTAAATTATACATTTATAATCGGCTATAATTTTATGTTTGCGTTATTTCATTCGCCTTCGACTGCAGTTTCGCCCGGGAATGCAGAAAACGCGCATAGAATCCGACAAGATCGAGAACCTGAAACCTTCTCTGGAATCCAACCGTGGACTTCATTTGATGGAATACTGAAACTCCAGGTACCATACCGGCAGCATGTTACAGTGATTAACTGTTATTTGAATATCACAAGTCGGATCGAATTTTGAATTTTTAAGTCTTCGTAAATGGACGTAAATATTTGTGTAGGAGCTAACCTCAACGGTGTACAGTCCCTCACAGGTACTTATTGTTAGGGAATTTTTTTGTGAATACGTGTTACACCTATTGCTCTGTATTACTAAGGAGATGATTGATTTCAGTGATGCAATATTATTTGATCACTGAGCACTAAGTAACTTTGTCTTTAACGTAATTCACCAGTGATTACTTCTGAAGGCGAACTATTGTACCATGACGTGATATATGGCCGGTGGAACGATTATAATCCGTTCGTAAGACTGTCTGCTATATATGCACCAAGGCGACTGATTATACATCGAGTGGGAACATAATATATGGCACAACCCGTCATTATTCTGCGTCACCATTGTGTTCATTAACCTTTTAAAGCCTATTGGTCACGTGATGCACCAACAGTTTAACATTCAACAACTGTACGTTCTGCCCACACTGTATTTATGTGTCATGTATTTATCTGAGAACAAACAGCGACTTGTGCCACTTACAGCATAAACTGATTGGTTTTATAACCGGGATGAAAAGTGTTTACAGCGCGGTACGAGCTGGGTCTTTAAATAAAGCAGTCTGCGCTCTGCCCACACTGTATTTATGTGTTTTGTATTTATCTGAGAACAAACAGAGACTTGTGCCACTTACAGCATAAAATGATTGCTTTTTATAACTGAGATGAAAAGTGTTTACAACGCGGTACGGACTAGGTCTTTAAATAAAGCAGTCTGAGCTTCGTCTTTAAAGGGTTAAACGCAGGATGCATCGCTGTAGCAGGGTAGAAAACCATTGGCATGGGTCAGGGTACAGATCATGCTAAACCAGAGAGAGTTCTTGTACCCTATCTGCAGAACAGTGTTATTCGTCAGTTGGTTCTTGCAGTGCGACTACAAATTTCATTAAGTGTTTGAAACGGACCTGTGAAGAAAAAAATAATAATTTCAGACTGTAATCGACGCACCCAGTTGAAGTATTTGTGACTTAACGGACTTCATTGAAATGCTTGAATTACTCTGTCTTTTAACTTGCGATTAAATTAATATTATGTTTAGGAATAATTATGTATTTATTCTACTTTCATATATTACTGTATTTCTTTAAAGCTATACATTTAAAACGTCTATCATTTACAATCAGTATTTCCCCTTCCAATCAACTGTATTAAATAAGTGATCAATTAATGTTTTACATAAGAAACCAATAAATCTTACTAAATACAATATTTAGTGTTAGGGATTAATAAAACGTTCAATAACGTCCAGCAGAAATAACATAACCTTGGACAGATAGTTTAGCAGTCATTTAAGAACACACAGAATTAAAATGACGCAGCTCCATTGTTCTTGACTATGTCTACCTGAATCACAGGCCGGTGCGTCAATTATTCATTCTTACTTTTGTCGCGCGTTTCTTCAGTATGTGCAGGCAAATACTGGTACAATTCTAGGCTACGACATCTCTTTACCTAATTCCTTCTTCTTCTTCTTCTTCTTCTTCTACTACTTCTTCCACTTCTTCGATGACTCTACAGTCCAATGCGGATCTGCGCCTCCTTAATGGACTTCTTCCAGTCAGCTCTGTTTGTTGTCCTCTCATCCCATTTTGTAATTTTGCATTTATTAGTACCTGTTTGTACATATTTCCACCATCTCTTTTTTGATCGTCCTCTTATTCGACTTCCCTTAGGTTATTGTTAAATACTTACCTTAATTTTCTTGTACTATCCATTCTGTTAACATGACCAATCCAGTTGAACCGGACTTATTCTGACAAATGAAATTACGTCTAAATCACTGACCAGCTATATTAATTCTTTATTATATCGCTTTCCCCAGTTTTCATTTACTTTAATTCCCCCAAAGAGTCTTCTTAAAACTTTTCTTTAAAAAGTAGCCGGCCGTTTGTCAACATCTTTATTCCGCATGTTGCTTCTGGCCTCGTTGATGTCTTACAAGTTTTTATTAGTTCTCTCCTGAGTATTGATTGGTTCTTTCGTAGAGGTAGAAGAGCATATTATGCCCTATTTGCATTCGTAATTTTTTTTCAATCTCTGGTCTTAATTCTATTTCATTTGTTAGGTTTTTACCAAGATATGTATAGTCTTTTACTGTTTCAAAATTATATGTACCAAGTTATACACATTCATTTTCATTGTAAGGCTATCGTGATGCTATCATAAATTTTGTCTTGTTTTCCTTTTCTTCTAATCCCATCTTATTTGTTTCTTCGACCAGTGATGTAAATACTTCTTCAACATCCTGTAATCTTCTTCCCATAATACCCACGTCGTCAGTGTATGCCACAATTTGACTATATTTTTTTGAATATGGTTCCCTGTGTTTCTACTGTAGATCTTCTAATTGCAACATCCAGCACGGTGTTTAACAGCAAAGGAACAATTGCATATCCTTGTCTCAAACCTTTGTTAACTTTAAATTCCGAGGATAAATGTTTGCCAATTTTAACCTTAGCATATATTGTTTTTTTTAACAGAGGCATCACGATGTGCTCATAAACGTAATATAAAGTTAAATAATGTACGTCAGCATAACTACTTTATTATTATGTATGTAATTACATGGTGTAATAAAGTAGTTGTGCTGATGTACATTACTTAATATTATATTACATATATTTCATTGTTTAAAATTCTGTTCCATGTAACTAATTTTTGGGGGAAACATACTTCACGCATTTCGCTCCATAATTCCTTTCTCCATACAGTGCCATATGCTACTTGAAAATCAATAAATAAATGAAGTATATCTATATTCCCCCTCCCCAATATTTTTCCATTTTTTTTCTCATTGTAAATATTTGATCAACAGTTGACCTGTCCCTTCGAAAACCTTCTTGGTATTCTCCTAGCATTTACTGCAGTATAAGTTACTAATTTCACATATAAATATTTGCCAGAATTGTATATCCTGTACATAGCAATTAGACTGTCCCGTAATTATCGCATATTGTCACGTCCTCTTTCATATGAATTCTTCCTAATCGTTGTATACGATAAAATAATTGTGCTTTTTTTCAGTTTCCTTTGACCCAGTACTCCCTCTGCACCTGAACCTATACCATTAAATAAAAAAAATAATAGTAACGAAACTAGATTGGAGTGTATGTACTTATCTGACACAACTTTATTTGATGGTAGAGATATGTATAGAATTTATTACATTAAGAACAACTACATGTTTCAGCACTTTACAATGGCCATCTTCAGGTTGAGAAATGAAAAACTTAGTAAGCAGCTACACTCGACTTATGTGGGCCGTATACAGTGGGGAGGTAAGAGGTGAAGTGGGTACGAGATCTCGCATGTGTTGTGTAGGATGGGTGGTGTGGGTACAGGGGTTCTGTTATTGTATGCTATGTCTAGGTTAATATAGTTGGATCTACGGTATCATCTTGTGTTTGTAGAGAATTATATGTACATGTGCACTTAGCTTATAAATACACAGTGTGCAATTTTTATATAAATGTAGTTTCTGTAGTTATAGTGGGTTCATTGATCTAAGATTATGCACAATATAGTTCTTATAGTTATAGTGGCTTCATTGATCTGATCACTTAGTTTTTATATTTACTGTTATAATACGTCAAGTTTGATTTTCATAATTTCTTGGTTCAGTATCTGAAGTACAACTAATATATGTAAAGTTATCCCATTACAGGCCCGGTGTGGCCCAGAGGGTGTGTAGAGGTATATCTCTACTCTTCCAGTGACCGCTGCACTAGAAAGGGGTGAGTGGTCAGCAGCACGCCCCGGCCGCACTTTACCCCCGGGAAAGACCCGGTGCCCATTTTATAGGAGACTGGGTGGGCCACAGGGCCGGTCTGGACGGGCGGAAAATCTCGTCCCCACCGGGATTCGATCCTCGACCGTACAGCCTGTAGCTCAGTCGCTATACCGACTGAGCTACCGGGCCCCACAACTAATATAGTACGGAGTAAAAGTAAGTTGAGTAAGGGAAACAAATTAGTAAACAATGGTGCGAAAAAACAACATACAAGCTAATTAAATTAAATTAAGGTAATATTGAAGTGTTAGGTTTAGATATTTCTCTTCTGGTGTCGTTGAGTCGTGCGTGTTCTAGTTGAAATGTTCAAAGAACCTTACGATAATAACAACGAATTTAATTACATCATCATTTATCTGGGATTAGAAGTAAGACTATTTATGAAATCCATTAAATATTTCATGTTGCAGTATGCATTAATATGGTGCTATGTGCACACTTTAAAGTTATGTAGCTGGCCAGATATTTCGTCATTTGCACTGTTCGGATTATTCAGAGCGTTTTCATTTGCAGTTTCAAGGCACGTAGCCGGTGTTCATACAGCCAACCCCCTTTTACTTCTGACTCGTTTACTTTGCTGCCAACCTACATCACATACTAATAGGGCCAGCCTCGTTTCACAGAACATGTAATGTTGGGTGAGGAATTTTTTCAGTTATGTGCGGTATTCTAGACTCTACTCTCTCGCTTTTCAAAACACAAATTACCCTGTCCTTTTAATAAGCGTTGCGGTGTGTGTGTGTGTGTGTGTGTGTGTGTTTGTGTTTTTCTCAGCACATGCACATGTGCGTTCGTATGTGCGTGTTTTACATTTTATTTAATTACCCAGACGAAAGTCGTGTTTTTAGTGTACGGGTTAAAAGGTGAATTGGGGCGGAAAACGCGACGTTAGAGGAATAGAAGTGGTTATTGTTTTCCAAGACCTTTTTAATTGGAAACGCTTTTCCGTAATTAGATTCACGTTTCCCAAATACTAACCACTGAATCATAATGCAAAGTGATGCGGTGGGTAAAATGGCATGAACTTTGTAACGTACAGTTATAAATTATGAAGGCAGAAGTGACTTAGAAAGAAAACGGAAGATATTTTTTGGTATTAAGTACATTGTAATTAATTAAGTTTGTATTAAGTACATTTTATTACTTGGGGGACCACGGTGGCACAGTGGCTAAGATGCTATGCTACAAATCAGAAGGTTGCTGGTTTGATTCCAGATGGTGTCATTGGAATTTTTCATTGACATAAAATCTGTCCGATCGCGCTGTGGACCTGGGGTGGACTCAGTCTCTAACAGAAATCAGTACCAGGAATATTTCCTGGGGGTAAAGGTGGCCGGTGCGTAAGGCTGACAGCCTTACCACAATTCTGTGCTGTTGTCATGAAAATATAACTTCCTGGAACCCTCTGGGTCACTCCAGGTCTTTAACGGGACTGCTTTACCATAATATTGTATTACTGTACTTATTTTTTAGCGACGTATTAAAGACATTACTGCTATCATTACGGGTATTCTGTTCATTGCTTTTTAAATT
>Ga0123354_10002796_pt1:0-12500 | contig 23514 bp, 18 predicted proteins | sample TergutLab28metaG_2_FD_97872 | JGI IMG/M metagenome (GOLD analysis project Ga0123354, IMG submission 97872) | Labiotermes labralis P4 segment gut microbial communities from Petit-Saut dam, French Guiana - Lab288 P4 | ecosystem: Host-associated > Arthropoda: Insects > Digestive system >... | reverse complement strand
GTACCTGAACTTCCACGATGTAAATTGTGTCAGTACTGATACTGTCATAAATGTAGTGTCAATATGACTTAAGATCTTCATGTGATACAGTGTTGTCGAGAAGGCACGTAACGCCTAGTTAAATATTTTCTTGCCTGTAATTAAATGGTATTCAACTGGATTCGTAGAAAAGATAAACAGCTGTAACTGTACCGGTACTTATCGATAAGTAATTATGAATTCCCTGTAACTGTTTATGGTTGGCTGTTTTCATCAAGGTGAGACTGCGCCTTGTACAGTACATAACTTGAATAATGGAAACACAAAGACGATTTTTTATTGGCTCAGAAAGTTTTGTATGTAAATGCGTCCAGGTATTTTATGAAGTGGAACTAAATGTTCAGCTGGTTGCAGAAACCACGAAAGTTGGTGGATGCGTACATTGCTGACCGTAGGGGACATTCCCAAAATTTAGCATAACGTTGTGTTTGTTTATTGACGTTAGTGTACTTCTTAACAACAGAACATGTTCCATCGAAATCGGTTGCGTGATTTTTGATCACCGTCTGTGTGCCTTGTAGTTTAGGGCTGCAGGGCTAAATAACGAAATGTACAATAACTGCTTGCCGGTCGCAAAGAACGCGCGGCGCAAGAAATGGTTACTGTTTCTGTTCCGATCAAACCCAAGCGTTGTAAGTGTTAGTGCCACTTACAGTGTGCACGTTTATACATGGGCGTATGCCCCTTTTCTCTATTTGTGTTCTGTTGTGTAGATAGACGCTTTAGAATGGGCTGATCCCTTAGCCAAGTGTGTGTACTTTCCGTAAGAGTAGGAACAAGACTCGGAAGATGGACGTCGTCGGGCTACACTGGCGTTTTGCATCTCAGGGATGTACATATAAGTGTATGGTGAAACACATGGAGTTGTATCGGAAGACGGTGGCGGTGTGTCTTCGACGTTAAGTGAATAAATTATCTGTGGATTTTTTTTTTCCTGTGGCGCTGCGGCCCAACGCGGGCCATGGCCTCCTTGAGGTTTCTAGATCACACACGACGACGCATCACAGTAGGTAGGACTCCTCTGGATGAGTGATCAGCTCGTCGCAGAGATCTCTACCTGACAACACACAACACTCACAATAAACAGACATCCATGTCCCCCGGTGGGATTCGAACCCACAATCTCAGCAGGCGAGCGGCCGAAGACCTACACCTTAGACCGCGCGGCCACTGGGACCGGCAATTATTTATGGATACCGGATTTAATTGCACATGAAAATTAATCCTAATATATTATAAGCATTAATTTATAATTTCTGTAACCGTGCTATGAAATTTTAGGAATTTTAAGCAAATAATATCTTAAAATCGTATATTCTTCTTCTTCCATTGGCACTACAGCCCACTTTGGGCTTTGGCCTGTCGAACAATGTCCTTCCATTTTTGCCTACCTGCCACCAACTCTCTCCATCTTTTCACTCCCAGCACTTGAAGATCTCTTTCTACTTCCTCTTTCCATCTTTTCCTGGGTCTTCCCCTTCTTCTCGTCCCTTCCAGTTCTTGAATGAAGATCTTTTTGGGTATCCTGTCCTCCTCCATTCTCTCTAGGTGACCTAACCGGCTTATCCTTTGCCCTTTTATCTATTTTGCTATATTTTCTCCTTTGCTCATCTCTTCTAGTTCTCGATTCGTCCGACTTTTCCATTCCCCGTTTTCATATTTAGGACCGTGTATTCTTCTAAATATTTTCCTTTAAAGAATAAGCAGAGCTTATTCTTCTTTCTTCGTCAACGTCCATGCTTTTGCTCCATACGACACTACCGGTCTTATTAGTGTAAAAATCTTATATTACCTCATTTAAATGTACGTAGAGTTTGCAGTCCACTTGTGTAATATTAGTGTTTGATACATGAAAATGTAAATAATAATTGTTGAAAAACTATTAAATTTTTGTGATGCAGTAAGTAACAGCAAAATGTGGGGCTATTTTTACAACATTTTCCAGAACCCTGTACGTCTGCAGTCTTGCCTGCAATTTCGAGTAAAAAACCAGTAGAAATGCTGAGGTTATGAAATCACGGAAGGAAATTATTCCACGCGGTTGAAGATTTCTGCACATGTGGGGGGGGGCCTGATTTGCAAAGAAAATATAATCTGTCACACGCAAGTGACATTTCAAAAGAGTCTGCAAATTTTCAAACCCATGTCACAGACAAATGAGCCGAATATATCAAACGGATATCTTCAGCCGGTGACGTGTTAAAAAAATTCTCACGACTAACTGGACGTAAACGCTTTTCATGCGAAATGAAAAATCATGTACATGACAGTTACATAACTCCTGCAATCAGCACGAAAAAAGTAATTTTTTATTTAGGTTTAAAAAAATATCCAGGCTTTGTACATGTTTGCTGTTTTGTTTTTATTTTATATTAATTCGAAGCATGTAAACAGTTTCGCCTTTAGAAGGGCCAGATTTAATGCCACAGAAGATGACTGGGTTTGTTGGTGTTTTGTGGTTAAAATACACAGCCACAAATAATTTCTTTCCAGGACTGTCGGATCTTATGAACAGCAGTGGCGCTGCTGGTTCACTGTCCACAAATGTAATACAGAACAGCCTGTGATGGTAGATACATTTAACATATATTGGCGTACAGTTCAAACGTAGGATAAACACGAGTTAAATTTGAGAAGAAAAAATCCAAATTTTATTGCGACTGGGTAAAGTTCTACTCCCCCCACCATCCCCACCCCCACCTCCACCCCACCCCACCCTCACCGCCTATTGCAAATCAGGAATGTTATAACGAAATTAATTTGAGCTCTACTGTAATTAAAATTATTTTTTGCTAGGCTTGGGAAGTAAGTGTCATTTGTTATTTATTTATGTGTTTATATTAGGTCCATTCAACGATAGTGTCAGTAGAGAAGTCAATTTAGCGTCCCATGGTAAAGTGACTAGTGAATAACGAATTATAGAGGCTGTGGAACGGAGTCATCTACGTCTTGTTCGAGATTCTGCTTTCGACACTGCCTGAGTAGATAAGTGAAAATAGTGGAACACCACGGAGTACACGGTAGTGGTAAACAGTGGAACACCACTGAGTACATGGTCGTTGAAAACAGTGGAACACCACGGAGTACATGGTCGTCGAAAACAGTGGAACACCACGGAGTACATGGTCGTCGAAAACAGTGGAACACCAAGGAGTACATGGTCGTCGAAAACATTGAAACACCACGGAGTACACGGTAGTCGAATACAGTGGAACAACACGGAGTACACGGTCGTTGAAAACAGTGGAACACCACGGAGTACACGGTCGTCGAAAATAGTGGAACACCACGGAGTACACGGTAGTCGAAAACAGTGGAACACCACGGAGTACATGGTCGTCGAAAACATTGGAACACCACGGAGTACATGGTCGTCGAAAACATTGGAACACCACGGAGTACACGGTAGTCGAAAACAGTGGAACACCACGGAGTACACGGTCGTCGAAAACAGTGGAACACCACGGAGTACACGGTAGTCGAAAACAGCGGAACACCACGGAGTACATGGTCGTCGAAAACATTGGAACACCACGGAGCACACGGTCGTCGAAAACAGTGGAACACCACGGAGTACATGGTCGTCGAAACGTTTGGAACACCACGGAGTACACGGTAGTCGAAAACAGTGGAACACCACGGAGTACACGGTCATCGAAAACTTTGGAACGCCACGGAGTACATGGTCGTCGAAAACAGTGGAACACCACGGAGTACATGGTCGTCGAAAACTTTGGAACACCACGGAGTACACGGTAGTCGAAAACAGTAGAACACCACGGAGTACACGGTCGTCGAAAACTTTGGAACACCACGGAGTACATTGTCGTCGAAAACAGTGGAACACCACGGAGTACATGGTCGTCGAAAACAGTAGAACACCACGGAGTACATGGTCATCGAAAACTTTGGAACACCACGGAGTACACGTTAGTCGAAAACAGTAGAACACTACGGAGTACATGGTCGTCGAAAACTTTGGAACACCACGGAGTACACGGTAGTCGAAAACAGTGGAACACCACGGAGTACACGGTCGTCGAAAACTTTGGAACACCACGGAGTACATGGTCGTCGAAAACTTTGGAACACCACGGAGTACATGGTCGTCGAAAACAGTGGAACATCACGGAGTACATGGTTATCGAAAATAGCGGAACTCCACGCAGTACACGGTCGTCGAAAACAGCGGAACACCACGCAGTACACGGTAGTCGGGCCGATATTTGAACACAGATGTCTCAGAGACTAAGCGGGCGTCTTACACACTTGACCGCACCAATCGATGTAAAACACCCACGTAAACAGGTAAACAGGTTGTAATGAACCTGGGGAAATGGACGTGAATCAGACATACACTGAAGAAGGATTCCTTTGCCGTTGAGAAACAAGCCTTGATTAAAACACACAAGGACAAGGTAAAAGAGGAAAACCGAGAAGCAGTTGGGGGGGGGGGGGGAACGATAGATTAGGCGAGGCTTGAACAGATCTCTGTGAAGTGGCCTTAAAAATTTCCACTGGCTTTGCTCCGTGGAAGCCCTGTGTTCCGAAGTGGAGGAACAGGAAATTCACTTCACTTCACTTGACCTGTTACCGTATTACTAAACACCTAATATCATCAATTTCCAAATACACAAAACTATAATTTTGCCTGCTGTGTCTTGTATGGGTGTGAAAATTAGTCTCCCAAATTCCATGAAGAACGTGAGCTGAGAATTTTGTTGAATAAATTACTGAGGAAAGTATTAGGGCCTAATAAGAAAGAAGTAGAAGGGGGCTGGAGAAAATAGCATAATTGGGAGCTTCATAATCGGTGCTTTTCACCAAATTATATTAGGATGATCAGATCAAGGAGGGCGAGTTGGTCGGAGCTTTGGCACGGGTGAAGGAGCACAGAAATGTATACAGGGTCTTATTGAACACTGTAGTGCTTTGACGATGCTGTGCCACTCACGGGCACATTCTTTTATTTTTAGACTCTGTTCATCACTTCAATTAAAGAAAACTATATATACCAATCTGAGTTCATGGCTCTTCTTTATGGTTTGAAATTAGGGAGTGTTCCAGGCTTTATTTGTTGCGTCTTGTGGTTTTTTAAATTTTCTGTGGCTATTTTCCTATTATGACCCCGTGGACTTGATCTGTTCTCGAGAGCGTATCTTAACAAGTTTAGTGTTTCTGTTGTACTCAGCGACTGAGAATAGCTCGATCTAAGGTGTGCACCAGGTTTGGTGCATCTGTGCATGAGGATGGCAAGGAACGCGGCTTCTGAAACGTACCTTTGTTTTAAACAAAATTTAGACGATGGACATAGTCCAAAAAATTTAGATGTGTCATTGAATCATACGGGGACCGCGGTAGCACAGTGGTTAAGGTGCTGTGCTACAAATCGGAAGGTCATTGGTTCGATTCCAGATTGTGTCATTGGAATTTTTCATTGACATAATCCTTCCGATCGCACTATGGCCCTGGGGTCGACTCCGCCTCTAATAGAAATGAGTACCAGGAACATTTCCTGGGGGTAAAAAGCGGCCGGTGCGTAAGGCTGACAACCTTACCACCCTCCTGGGCCATTGCCACGTAATCTGGGAACCTTAACTTCCTGTAACCCTTTGGGCACCTCGGGCCTGTAATGGGACTGATTTACCTTTACCATTGAGTCACACAGGATGTTGTTTGGTTACCTGAATGAAAGGGAATATTTGGAAGGCTTGGACATATTTGAGGATAATATTGAAATCGTTCTAAATAAAATACGATGACAGGATGTTTACTGGGTTATACTGCTCAGACAAATGATTAGCTGTTCTAAACACCGTATTGAATATACGGGCTTCATAAAATGCTGTGCGTTTTTTTTATAAGCTGAGATAGGAACTGTGAACTTCTCAAGAAGAACCCGCCCCGTGGATTTGGTTCGATTGAAACTACGAAAATGAAGTAGGCTAAACATGTTGCACGAATGGAAAAGAAGAGAATTACGTCGCCGGGTTGATGGGAAATCCTGAAGGAATAAGACCATTTCCAAGATCTGTGCGTGGATGTCGTAATGTTAAAATAGATGCTAAAGAAATTGGATGGACGATGGGGGTTGGATTAATGTGGATAAAGATGGGGATGAGCTCCTCGCCCTGTTCAAAACAGAGCGAGGAACGTTCGAGTTGCATGTAATGTATTTCCTTCACTAGCTGAGAAACTGTTAGCTTGTTAAGAAGGGATCTTCCCCACGGAATGAGTGTGTATTAGGGCTGATACCTATTATTTGGTCTCTAGCAAACTGAATTGCAGAAGGATATGACTCCGGGCTATACATGCATAAGAGCACTCTTTGCTATTCCATTTGATCCTTTTTGCCACAGATGAGTTATCTGCATTACATGTGCTGATAAAGTAGACTATTATTGGTTTCAATTACATTATTCGCGCTATTACGGGATCTTTCTCCATCCCTGTTCTTTCAAAGGGGAAAAGGGAAAAATGTTTTTTTGAACAGTCAGGGGCAACTCGACCGAATTTTACCCTCCCTTAATCTGTGTGATGAGAACTCATTTAACGGTATTACGTTCCAGAATGCCGGTCGGTTTATAGGAATATTTGAAACAAACTTTTTAAACCAAGCTGAAGGCAATAACTTGTGATTTGCCCGCGTGAATTAGTGTTTTACAGATAAATGCTTCTTATGCAACATTAGGGGTTGTTATGGATGTAGTGAAAGGCGAATTAAGTAACTGAACAAAAAGACTGCTGTGCGGTTTATCAACATGAATGATACTACCTTCGGCAGATTGTGGTCGTTGATATGAATACAGTGAAGAACACTTTTCTGATTTTGCCACGTAACTAGTACAACAAACTCAAATTTCATCAGAGTAATCAATAAATGTTTACGACTAGAAGAAAAATCCCAAATACCACAAAAATAAATAACAAAATAATATAATCACATTGGCATTGAACTAAGTTTTAATAATTTAACAAAAATATTGGTCTTGTAAATAAAAAATAAGGAATAACCTTTTAAAACTTTAGAGGAAAGGCAAGACACCATTTCATTAATCCCCAAAACTAACATTTTAAATAAAATACCCCCTTATATAACAAAATACCCCCTTATATAGCAAAATTACTTATATCGATAAGAACTATAACAAGATTAATATTCACACAAATAAAACACCCTATAGCCTATTAATACAAACAACAATACTATGCCTAATTAGAGGGACAATATATAGAAGATTCTGATTTTCATATATCCTATTCATAATTGTAATTGTACTGGTACTATTTATGTACATAACAAGTCTAGCCTCAAACAATATATTCTCACCATCAAGCAAAATATTAACAATCACACTAATACTACTGCCCATCCTACTATACGAGTATATTACATCAACAGTAACCAACAACAAAGAAATAAATGTACACGAAACTATAATACAAAACGAAATTACAACTTTCTGATGTTGCCACGTCATTGTGTGTGTATGTGTGGAGTGACAGGTAAAAGCTGATTCCTCCTTTGTTTAGTACTATCTGATGTTCAAAATGTATTCATGTGTCCCAGATATATTCTCACTCAAAATAACACCATGGTCAGATTTCCTTGTTTCTTCCACCCGTTCTTCTCTCAATATTTTTCTTGCCGTAGCAGCGATGTGAAACGTGCAAACATGTTTAAGTTCCTTACTGGATTTACCAGGAAAAACCCGGAAGTTTAGGTAGTGTGCGAATATTTTTGTTGGGATTCAAAAGTGTGAAAGTTGAATCTTCTGTGCAGATAACAGAATATGTCTCAGAGAGAGAGAAAAGCAAAAAAGCAACATTGAGTTTGTGAGGGCAATGAACCGTGTTCTACCGCACTGAGGGCACAAGGCGGTAATCTGCAGCAAGATACGTTAGGGTTTTTAATGTTTCGTTGTTCCTTTTTTTCGAAGTTCTTGTGTTTGGTAACTATGTGTTTGTTTCATGACGAAGGCAGTTTATTAGTCAGGTCGCTCCTTATGTCAAGTGATACCTTTACTTCGAATAAGCACGAAAATTAAATTAAGATATTCGGTATTTTTGTTAGAAAAAATAGACATATTTCGTAGCTCAGCAGATTTTCCAGTTGCACACAATTGGCGCGTGGCTTCCTCGCAATTTTTCCTGCCACATTGAACCCATACTCCAGTGTGTTGTTCGAAATTAGTTGACTTCACAACCACCACGCTGCTCAGACATAAATGATTTGTCTTTAGTTGCTATACCACACCGCGTTTCAAAATAATACCACTTAATCTGTACAGGCCTATCTGAAGATAAGCTTACTTGTACGTACATACATATATACATGACCACATAAGTACGTACGTACGTACATACATACATACATACATATATAAGTACGTACGTACTTACATACATACATACATACATACATACATATATACATACACACATACATACATACATACATACACACATACATACATACATACATACAAACATACATACATACATACATACATACATACATACATGCATACATACACGCATACATATACCCATCCTCACATACACACATGCATCCACGCACACACATACAGGTGCAAATACCATAATCTTCAACATCTGAACGAACGCTCCACTAATGACACCAGCACAAAAAACAACACTAACTCATTCAGCACTACAGCTTCACACGCAAGATACACTACCGCTCAACACAAGAGTTGTCACCGTAATGTAAATAGAAAATAACATACTCCAACCCACTGCATCAATCTAACATCCTTAGTATAGCAATGTATATCTTAATTATATATTGAATCATATTAAACTCAAAACTGTCGCAATACACATTATATTGAGGCACGCTGCTGGTGATGCAGTTGTTTGAGGCACTGCGCTAAAAGCCGGAAGGTCGCGGTTCCGATTCCCGATGGTGTCATTGCAATTTTTCATTGACATAATCATTCCGGCCGCACTATGGCCCTGGGGTTGACACAGCCTCTAACAGAAATGTGTATCAGGAATATTTCCTGGGGGGCGGGGCAAAGGCGTCTGGTGCGTAGGGCTGACAACCTTACCATCTTCATGTGACGATTGTCTTGAAATCTGGGAGCCTCAAACTCCTGGAACCCTCAGGGCCTGTCACGGGATTCCCTTAGCATTCTACACATTATATAATTTCAATAAAAATAATTTTAAATATTGTTGGTATGTAATGCGAGATCTTGCAATTGACAGAAATATTTTCAATTGTATATTTCAACTTCTTAAGTAAATAGTACTCCAGCCTGAAGATGGCTCCGATAGAGGGAGCCGAAAAATGTAGCTAAGAGCAGTAATGTAAAATATACCTTAATTCTAATAATAACCATCAATTGAGTTGTGTTAGACTAAATGTTTTCTAATTTATATGCCTATATTACACACATTGAGGGTGTTTGAGAACATGGTGTTGAGGAGAATATTTGGACCTAGGAGGGAAGAGGTAACGGTGTAATGGAGGAGACTGCATAACTAGGAGCTGAATGATTTGTACTCCTCACCCAATATTGTGCGGGTGATAAAATCGAGAAGAATGGGATGGGCTGGGCATGTGGCGCGTATGGGTGAGGAGAGGGAGTGTATAGGGTCTTGGTGGGGAAACCGGAGGGAAAGAGACCACTGGGGAGGCCTAGGCGTAGATGGGTGAATAATATTAGGACGGATCTCCAGGAGATGGGATGTGGGTATATGGACTGGATTGGGCTGGCCCAGGATAGAGACAAGTGGCGGACGCTTGTGAGTGCGGTAATGAACCTTCGGGTTCCGTGAAATGCGGGGAATTTCTTGATCAGCTGCAAACCAGTTAGCTTCTCAAGAAGGACTTTGCACCATGGAGTAGGTAAGTAAGTAAGTAAGTATATTACACACATACGCGTACAGATTTATACATCATCTTATTTATTGTAGAGAAAAATACTGAAATTCTATATATATATAGATTGAATCGAATTTCAGTGTATATATATATACCGATGCAGACGAAAATTAAATTCGCTCTAAAGTTTTATAACGGACTCATAAATGTCGAATTTAATCTAAACCCATTGAATTGCCTTGAAGAGGATATTTATGGACAGACAGACAGACAATCGAACCTACAATGCAGTCGTTCAGTACAGTGTTTCTCAACCGCCGGGCCGCGGCCCGGTACCGGGCCCTGGCATCGCTAATACCGGGCCGCGAGAAGTTCTTCAGGAATTTGTCATTTTAGTTTTCTAAGCAGTTTTCATGAATAAATGTTTTACAGTGGAAATATTCTGAGGAGAAAAATATTCGTGAATGTGTCGAAGAACTCAGACCCAGATGTTGGCCTGAGGAAACTACAATATGCTACAAGATTTCATTAGTCCAGTGATTGATAACTAATTTAAATGTAATTTTATGTTTGTCAACATGCCACATCGTATGCATAAGTGTACTAATACTCTTTATGATTATGCCATAACTAATTACTAACACTCATGTTAGTTTAATGTATGAACTTAAAAAAATGGGAAGGTATTTACGTGTAAATTTGTTGGGACAGAGCCCACATCTCATGAAAAAAAAAATTTCCGGGCCGCCGTCTCACAAAATTTGAGAAATACTGGCTTAGTATATTTTGCCATATGACAAATGTGTAACGCCATCTTTTACTACCTTGAGTGTCAAAAGTCCTCCAACTGCCTATTCGGTGTAATGTTAAGCCATTATTTTAATATAGTCCTGACAGGAATTCAATACATAACTGACCGGTTTTTTTTTTTTTAAATATGACATGTGTGAACCCCCAAACTATGTCGTGTAGAGATTAACTGAAACATTACTACATAAATACCGTTACATCACACTCTACCACTTGCAACTCTTCGGGCATTTTCATAAATTTCCTGGCGGCTTTTCGCAACGCCTGATAGCAGTGTGCTGGTTTGATACGGTTTGCGTTCGTATTCACGACATAGAGAAACCCTCCCTGTTCGGCGGTTTGTGACGCAGTTTTGCCAGCATTATTGGCATCTCTTAAGTGCATATGCATGTTAACGCATTTACTACCACGGAAATGCGATGCATGATGAATAAGCGCCATGGGCCTAGGCGACAAAATAAGACAAAAAGATCAGGCCCTGTTTTAAAGTAAAATGGCATCGTTTATTGGTTTTATTTAACCGTAATTCCATGTCAAAAATAAATTATCATGATGTTAGGTGTAGGGAGTTGGACACCAAATTAACACTGTATTAATTAACACAAATTATATGTCTGTAAACAAACTGGCATTGTGTGCATTGCAGTGCTAGTGAACGGGAGAGAATGTTCAGTTTAAATCATAATTTCTTTTTCTTCGAAGACGAAAGAGCTCGTAGTGGGCCAGGCCCTCCTCAGTATCGAGTCCTCACGATCATACAAAATTAGACACAACACTTTCGGTAGGACTGCTCTGGACGAGTGATCAGTTCGTCGCAGAGAACTATACCTCACAACATAAGACACTTAACAAGAGACAGTCAACCTTGCTACCTGCGGGATTCGAACCCGCAATCTCAGCAAGCGAGCGGCCACAGACCTACGCCTTAGACCACGCGGCCCCTGTCCAAGATAATACACAACACAAATACAGAAATGTGCCCAAAATTGAAAAAGAATTTTTTTTTCTGAGACTTCTAATTTATTGACTAGGATAGTATATGAAAATGAATGCACACAAATATAGTGATAGAGATACATTTTGAGAGTGGTATATTGCCCTACTTCCTTCGCAGCGACTATTTCAGACATCCATTGAAAGTTCATGAAATTACGGAGGTGAAGAGGGGTGAGTTCCGAAAAGTAATGATGTATTATCCGACATTAAAAAATACGACATCCAATTACGGCAACTTTTTCCCCAGTAATGGCTGTCACAGGAGCAGTGCGAAACTCATTTTACGATAACTGAAAGAACAGAATATTGTGCACGAACTCTTACGATGGCAGGGGAGAGGCGACATTTCTTTCAACCCGCAAAAGAATTTGATCATTTACTTGGTGGCAAATGGAGTTTTAAGGCCTTCATTATGCTTCAAGGAACAATCACTAAACCCAAGACGGACACAAATGAGATGAACTGTGGAGGTAATTATGGCTATGAAGACTACAGGGTTTTGATGCAGTCATTTTGAAGTGTCAGTCGGTTTGGTCACAAATGTAGAGCTGTTGGGGTGTCCCCACGATATCACATAATTCTCTCTAAATGACAAAAGTGGTTCTCGAAATTTCAGCAGTTTTTCCGAATCATGCCGGAAATATTTCTCCACTGATGTCGAAATGCTTCTCTTCATACCACCCTCCCCCCCCCACCCCTCAGTCCCCCCCCTTTTTCTTGCCCCAGCCAGCGATACGCCTCTCTTTCCTCTCTTCTACCTTTCCCATTTTTTTTCCTTCCTGTTCCATTTCTCAATTTTAGT
>Ga0123354_10002794_pt1 | contig 23520 bp, 21 predicted proteins | sample TergutLab28metaG_2_FD_97872 | JGI IMG/M metagenome (GOLD analysis project Ga0123354, IMG submission 97872) | Labiotermes labralis P4 segment gut microbial communities from Petit-Saut dam, French Guiana - Lab288 P4 | ecosystem: Host-associated > Arthropoda: Insects > Digestive system > Gut ... | reverse complement strand
TAAGGAATATCCAGCACCTGCAAGACAGGATCACATCAGCCATTGAAACTGTAACACGAGACATGATTCAGAAAACGTGGCAGGAGATAGAATTTCGTTTGGACGTCTTCAGAGCTACAAACGTTGCACATATTGAAATGTATTTAGGTAGTCTGAAACTTTAAACTTTTCTGAACATTTTAAGATGCCAAACATGTAAATCCGTCTAGTACTTTTTAAATTATAGCGGTTTCAAATCCCGTTCATCTTTTTCGACGACTCTGTATTATCTTCAGTAATTTAGGAAGTGTCACAACAGATAACAACCAGAAGTCTGCATGACCTTTAAGCAGACCTTCACGAAAGTGAATCATCTGACTGTGACAGAACAGATGCAGATGAAAGGGCAAAAAATTCCAGTACATTTATCTGAAAAGGTTGCGTAAACTTAGTCTGGACACTACTAAATATGGATGTGTTAATCAGAGTATTTTCGGACGAATAATTGTAGACTAACGAATACACAGGATTGCAATTCACCGAAGTCATGATATCGTTTCTTGCTAAAACCTTCCACATTATTCAAAGTCTTACAATGCGCACGTTTCCATAAGAAGTACATCTTTTCCATCGTCTGGCCCACCACTCCTGAACGTCCTCTGCACCTATCCGTAGCTTTGTCTCCACTCCTCTTACTTTTACACCCTGAAGATGGTGCGACGTAGTGTACTCGAAATGTTGTTGCTTATCTACCAAATTATATAAAACGTCAAATAACAAAAATCACTAAACACTTAACGCCAAGGAAACCCCACTTATCACAGAAGTGCAATCTAATTATTAAGTCGGGATGAAAGAAGTTGCCGAATTACACAGGGCACAGCTGCAATTCACTTTTTGAAACTGTTCGCTCATGTGAAGCCTTAACAGAAATTCGCATGATGCTGTGAATATTAAATAAAGTACGTATAGTGATGGGTGGTTAATCCGATTCAGACTACGGCGTACAAATATTTTCCACCAGAACTGCAAGTGCCGGAAGAACGTATTAGTGTCACATTTCAGGAACACCAACAGCAACTCCGTGGCTTTGTCTTGAGTTGTTCTTCCATTAGCATCGTTCGGGGCGTTTTACATTCAGCAACAGAAAGAGAAACGGGTACCTGTCTATGTGAGCAGGTATATTACGAGCTGGAAACTGCAACACATGACGTAGTTAATGGTAAGATACATTGTTGTAGTGAGTTTTCTCTCAGTCGTACCACCACTCTTAATGAACCAATTTTTCAAACAAATACCGCGTTAATAAATGAATTTGTCAGTACCTTACGTCCAAACTGAGAAACCCTATTTTGTACTATGACCAACAATTGCATAATTATCTCACAAATTATCACACACCTACGTGTTTCGACACTATCCTGTCATCCTCAGGGAGCTTGTAATCAATATCTTGCTAAGTTACACAAGTAAGTCCAAAACAGCTTTAGAGCTGTATTTGAAATAATTCGCAAAGCATTGATTACGAGCTCCCTGGGGATGGCATGATAGTGTCGAAACATTTAGGAGTGTGATAATTTGTGTGATAATTATGCAATTGTCAGTCATAGTACAAAATAATAAAAGATGCACGGTACATTTATTTTAAAAAAATATGACAAGCCCCGTATTCGTTAGAATTGTGAAATATATTTCAAGAAGTCAAGTCCTAGGAGATCCTTTATGCATCATTCCACAGTGTTCGAAACAGGCCATCTTCTGAAAGCCTCTTCCTCATTTTTTATTAATGACAAGAATTCCTTTGTTCCTTGCGTCAGCGCTAATTCAGTAGCTACAGCGTGTTGTGTAGACACGCACTGACCAACAAGTTGCCCGTTAATTGTCTTCATTCCTTTCAGTACACCAGCTCTTGTTAAATCTTCATAATGGAAGTTTAATGAGGGAAAGCTAATAATTAAATGTATTGTTCCGTAACGTGTAGGCTTTTGTTCTGACATTTTGAACTTTGACACAGAAAGAATCTGGCAGTATGTCTGGTCTGCCGTCGCAATTACTCTGCTCACTTTACACGTTTCCATTTCCTGTAACATTCTATCTCCAGCTTCAGTATCGTTTTCTCTGAACAGTTCACTTATGGACCCTGGACTAAGGAAACACATTCCTAGAAATTTGTACATCAGTCAACTAATTACCGATCCCATCGGCTGCAAGGTTTTAGGCCAAGACTTACGGCCGCTCGCTTGCCGGAATTGCGGGTTCGAATCCCTCCGAGGGCATAGATGTCTGTGTCTTTTGAGTGTTGTGTGTTGTCAGAAAGAGGTCTCTGCGATGAGCCGATCAATCGTCCAGAGGAGTCCTACCGAGTGTGGTGTGTGTACGATTTTGAGTGATCTCGAATCTTCAACAAACAGGTTCCCTAGCCCCGAGTAGGGTTGTTGCGTCACACGACTCAAATATTACTTATCATATTTATTACTTTTTATTAATATATATATATATATATATATATATAAAAGTATATGTATATAGTAAGAAAATTGAATCTTTGAAACAGATTTTGCGCAATTAGCACTTTTAATATGAATTATGATTTTAATTATTTAGTTAACTTCTGTTTCAATTTAAGCCACAAATCCAATTATTTAACTATGTTGTTATGTCGTGTGTGCGCGCGTATTTTTGTAATTCGTGTTGTCGTTACTTTTTGCTAGTTTTGTAATTGGCCTTTGCGCTGTTAAACTAGCACTTTAATAAATGAGAACTGAACTGAATATAAAGCACAAAGTATGAATAATACATAATAATTAATTAGGAATATTGATTGTAATATTAACCGTAATGTTACAATAAACTGCGGTCTTTTTCAAGAATTTTGTTAAAAATATGATAATTGCTGTACCTAGAAGTTATTTAACCCAGTTTTTACTTTCAAATTCCGCATCGCATGTTGAAAAACACTGTTATAAAGGCGACTTCAACTGGCATAGTAATGCAAATATCAGTGAAATTCTGATACCTTCCCGGTACAATTTTACCAGAATCATTCTCAAAAAGACGGAAATTTTAAGGGAAAAAATAATACCTCAGACATACTGCTTTTTTCATTCATTAGTGCACTATTTGTTAATATAAACTATCTTCAGACATAACTGTAAAAACAAAAACTTCAAACAGAACTACATTTTCAGACACCAGACGGTGTCCATTATAGTTAAATCCACTGCGATAGAACAGTGTCTAAGGACCAGAATGAATGTAGCACTTAATTAAATTAGTGGTTATTTAACCTACCGTTACTCTCAAGGGTAAACCCAAATAAATTCTAAGGAAGCTGCAGGAAGTTTGTTACGTGATACTGTGGGGACGTTCCAGGTCAACTGAATGTATCTTCTTGCTGAATATACATGAGCCAAGTTTCAAAACGTTTTGAGAAGCTGGACGCATACGACGATCGATTAAAAAAAAACCTTTTCGTACTACACTGCTTCATGCGACAGCCGGATTTGTCAGAGATGTGTTTTCAATACCAGTGTTCAAAAATGATTGATTTGTACAGTCATATGCTATTATAGTACATTACAATCAATTTGAGGGTTGTTTGACCGTGCATCTTCCTCATGGAATGAAGTGAAATGCCAACTTGATGCAACTAGGTAATTTTATTGATGTATTCTTAGCTAGATATGTTTCGGGTACATACGCCCATCATCAGGAGCATTAGATGTTGAGTTGCAGCATATGTTTTTCTGCACCGAGTTTTTGGATGGTGCCGTGTACCATCCGCACCGTACACACGACCTACGCAGCGACTTTCAAGACCACCACCCATCCAAAAACTCGGTGCAGAAAACCATATGTTGCAACTCAACATATAATGCTCCTGATTATGGTCTATGTAGCCGAAACATGTCGAGCTAAGAATACATTAATAAAATTACCTAGTTGTATCAAGTTGGCATTTCACTTTATTTCATGACGGTTATTGTTAGCCATATTTCCTTGCGAATTCAGTCTGTTCGCTTGATGCTGAATTCTGTTTACAAATGTTCAACTCAAGTGTCATTTATAACAGCGGAACGTACGTAGCAGAAAATACCATGTTTGAAGTGATCTTATTCCCTCTTTCATGTATTGTTGTTCAAATAAGAACAGACACACTGCTGCTTTAATTTTTCACACGTTCTATAGAGAGAGAGATAAAGATAGAGAGAAGAGTTTGTTATTACAGCGAAACCACCACCTCTGGCTTTATCAAATAACCGAACGAAGTGTATTTCAACTCTTAAGTATAATGCTGTTATTAGTATCACAACAAACAAGCTTAAGAGCCCATTTGCTTTCCAGGACAGGAAGTCACATCCTTAGGACCAGGTCCTGCACAAGCCGAGCCATCTGAATACGTAGGTTACATTGAGCATTGGAACAAGTCCATTGTAAACAGATATTCTTGCACGCTCGTGTCTGAGTGTGTCTGTGCGTTCGTGTGTACAACTGTTACCTAGATTTAAAAATGCCGTTTAAAGCAATATTGTTTGGGACAGGACGATCGAATCTTGGCCTCATTTTCAGATACTCTTTAAGAATTTTATTTTTTTCCTCAGACTATCGCCAGAACAGTATCACAGTCTCTTATTAAGGGTGAAGACTTTACTTCAGAATGATTAGTTATTCAATGTAAACAATTATCCATCTCATTAGAACAATGATACAGTGGCCTACATGAACTAGGGTGATACATATCTGTCTACGTAGGATACAATTAAGTCCTTGACAGGCTGATAGTCTTGTGTTCAAAAAATTCCCCCAATTATTTTAATATTGTTTTATTTTAATACGTGTATTGTGCATCTTCTATTGTTTTGTGTTATGACCAACAAATACAATATTAATTTACAAATTATCACACTCCTAAATATTTCAACACTATCGTCTCATTCTCAGGGAGCTCATAATTAGTACCTTGTCAAGTTACACAAGTATTTCAAATGCAGTCGTTGGTAATACATTTTAACATTAAAATATTTCACATAGGTTTTCATAAGATTTCTCTCTATAGTCGTTGAAATATCAATATTATAAAATCTTTAAAACATTAAAATTCTCCTACTTACAATAAAACGGGCTAAAATTATTTTTTTTATAATTCTCATGAAGCCAGTCTGTATATTGTTCGTATACACAGTCTGTAATAAATATTAAATGGATGTATAAATGCAATATCGCGGATACGGTCATAGTACAAAATAAAAAAAATTCCCACAAGTGTAATCACGTACCTGTTCACTAGAGGGCGCCAGGTGTATATAGGGCACATCCTCTTATCCTGTTTCTCTGCCGTCAATTTTAATAGCTTTTTATTTGTATTTAGATCTCCAAAGCGATCTGTTGCCGACCAAAAGTGTACACGCGTCCCTCGTCTGCTCTATACAAGTTTTAATCCATCTGAGTGTAATTCATTTACTAGTTATGACGACATTTGGAGGTAAAAGATTTTGACGAACAATTTTTCCCACAACTGTGCAGCTTTCATCATCCATCTTATCGTCTCGATTCGATTGAGTCAATAATATCTGGCACTCACTTAAAATAAGAACTGCTAGTAACCTGAAAATCGATCATCAAATACAATTCATGCCACATTTTGTCTTGAATTTCCGCTTATACATATTACACATTTTTTCACGGTTTGTCACACCCCCAACAATGTACAAGACGAAAAAATAATTCTAACTGTTATTTTGTTAAAATTTTAGTAGACCAATACAAGCTAAAAACAGTTGCAATCAGTTACTTTAATTAGTCATCTATAATTAATTAATTAAAAGCTGCTCAGTTAGTCATGAAATTTCTAGCCGTTCCTGGAACTCAGAAATTCCTTGCCTTCTCCAAAATGTCCTCGTCTGACAGCTATCATGAGCCAGATTGATCCATACGAGATCCGAGATTTCTACAAAGGTACTAATAAAGATTTGTCAATCTCAGCGGCCGTGCTGTCAAAGGCGTGAATCTGCAATCGCTAACTTGCTGGGATTGTGGGTTCGAATCCCGCCGACGGCATGGATGTCTGTCTGTTGGGTGATGTTAGATAGAGGTATTTGCGATAGGCCGATCAATCGTCCAGAGGTGTTCTACCGAGTGTGGTGTGCCTGAGTGTGATCGTGAAACCTCGACAATGAGGAGGCCCTGGCCCAATAGGTCTGTCGAGCAATAAAAACAATTGATTAAGATTAATTTCCTCTGGGATACGACGCCGTATATACTGGTAAATATTTACCGACGTTTCGGATGAGCGTAGCACTTTCATATTCAGAGTTAAGTAGTACGAGAATAGCATTTTCTCGGAAATCATGACCACACCATCCCATCCAGAGTTTTAACATCACTTTCTCACCTGTACCTTGTGCTTCTAAACGATATTGTTACTCAGATGTGTGGACACAAAATGTCATCATCCAAACGCACTGAGTAGTTCATCTAGTGCCAAGATTAAGAACTAGTGGCGCTCTAACTTCAAACCTTTTTATTCCTTCATGGCATTTAAAGGGACAACTTTACCTTTATGTCGAATAGTTTTTGAGTGCAAGCTATGGGCAAAGAGTAAGTCACTACATGATGGCCTTGTGCGCATGGGCCTAAAGGTAGAGTGCACTAAAATAAAGGCAAGTTCTACACAGCAACAAAGAAAATAAGCCAGTCAGAAACCAGGCTTGACTGCAGTGGACATGAAGAATCAGCAGCGTAGGATTGTGGTTACACTGGTCGTATTAGCAAACAGTTTGTAGGCTTCCCATTATCACGCCATCAATCTGCATGCCTTGTTTAGTCAACAACAATAATCGCTAACTACCCTCGACAGCGCAGGGGGGGGGATGTCCCAAGGGATACCTCGTAATGCATCGTGTAGTCTGACCGCAATATTACAGAATGCTGGCACTCAGAGTAGCGACCACGCTACACGGTGTATTATCGTTGTGGTTCAGAGAAGCCAACATTTAACCTTCCAACCAGTGCACATTTTGCAGGGCTCATGATGTTCCTTTACTACAGTGATGGTGCACCACGATCTGAGGAGTGTTATGTCTTCTACAGCCTTATAACTTGCATTATGGACTCGAATACCATACATGAGGGCATGTGTGTGTGTGTGTTTGTGTTTTTTTGTTGTTGTCATATGCAGTAGATACCGTGCAATCGGCCGAACTGTCGACCACATAACTCTACTAGGCCTCTACTGGCACCATTCGTAAACACGAACGACGTAGACTGTGGGCTGCCCTGGCCTCAGACTTTATGTGTTAGTATAGGGCAGTGTATCGTAGTGGTCACGCTGCCCAAAGCGTGGGTCTGCGGACGCTCGCTTGCTGGGATTGCGGGTTCAAATCCCGCCAGAGGCGTAGACGTCTATTTCTTGCGAGTGTTGTGTGTTGTCAGATATAGGTCTCTGGACTGGTCTGATCACTCGCCGAAAATAATCCTACAGAGTGTGTCTGAGTGTGATCGTGAAACCTCGATAATGTGGTCCTGGTCCTCCAGGGACTGTTGCACCATGGAAAAAGGAAGATGGATAATTAATAAACAGTAGCGTGTCTTTTCATTATGCATGTACACATATGTATAATTCATATATATATATATATATATATATGTGTGTGTGTGTGTGTGTGTGTGTGTGTGTGTGTACAGCTATCGTCGGGGAACAAGGGGTTGGTAACGTATTGCTAGTAGCAGAGTCCATGTTTGTTTTATCTGGAAGGTGTCAGTGCTAAGAGGTGTTTTTTAATGGTAAATGGTTCACTATGTTTGGTACTGAGAACTTATGGAGCGATACTAACGGTGAAAAACGGAAGCAGGTTCTCGAAGAACAAATTACCACAGTTCTACCTTATCTACAACTACTCCAACAGGGACTCTTCCACTATTCAAAGCTGCCGGTAGCCGGTGAGGTAGAAAGAAATGTCCTGCATTTGATACATTCCGAAGAAACATCTAGTTTTGTTGTACAGTGTTGCATAAAGAAAAGGAACAGTGTACGTGTGGTGTACACGTAAATAACAACACCGATATCATACAATGTATATATGGCTCCATAATCACAGTTCATTAAGAAATGAAACAAAAAGGGAGTAAAGCGATGACATAGACTATTTAGTGCATTTCACGTAAAATAGTGCACATCGTGTACAGCATGTTTACAGTAGCCCTTCACTGATGTCCAAATCCACCAGTCAAGCTCAAAACTTATTTTCTCAATTCCATTTGAATATTATCTTCTCTTGTATGTCCCCTCTCCCACTTAGCTCCATCATATTTTGTGACTAATAAATTGCTAACATTTCTTATCCATCCTACGAATATCATAAGGAAGAATTAAAAATGATTATCAGCCTGGAGTTTCAGATTCACTTCAATAACCGATACTGTGATCCGCAAGTACAGTGAATTTACAGTGAATTTACAACGAAAATTATCACATTCAAATATAAGGTTACGTAATAAGTTAAACATAACATTGCATACTGTGCATAGATTTGATGCAGCTTCATTTTCTGGGCCAGTTACACTATTTTTGCCCTGAATATTCAGTTCTATACACACCCGTGCTGTAATTATTGGGTTCAGAACAGACACTGCATTACATTTAACTAATCCAAGTGTGTACAAAAAATGCTAATCTCTAGATGTTGCTATCCTGCTAGATGGCATCCATCAAATATTTTCAAAATCATGTCGAGTTCAATCGGGACAGTTATGGCACAGAGAATGTCAGATGGTGGCTATATATATCATCTGTATACTTGCAACACTCTGTTAGCAATCACCCCCCAGTAGTATATATTCATGTGCACTGAAGCGAGAGTCAGCGCCTTCATTACCCAGTCTCGTGTGAGAAGAAGAGGGTTTGTGAGTTGCGAAGCCATGATGAATTATTTTGAAATGTTACAAATAAAGAGAACTCTCAGCTACAGCAAGTGATTTGTTTGGAAACTTCAGCGAGTATTTTCCACTTAGCTCCGTGCATTTCTAACATAAAACATTAGTTTATACACCAGAACTCACTACATGGGAATCGAAGGTTCAGACCGTTTGAATCTCATAATTAGAACACTGTTCTATACGTCACAATAAGTGTTCCACTCTTCTGCTGCAAGTCCTTCGTGCGGAATGCATGTAATGAACACGTAATGGGAACGTGCCTGACGCTCCTTTTGTCTGCAGGTTTCATAGCAGTAAAATGGAGAGCGGATATCAATGAAAATCGTACTGACTCCTCATTAAAAGTTTTGTGGCGAATTGAAATGTGTTGTTATTTCTATATAATTTTGATAAAACGTGAAGTTAACATTTAATTTCGTTTTTCTCGAAAAAAAAAGCTCAAGTATAAAGAACTCCTACAACATTTACAAGTCACGTTCAATTAATTACAACAACTAAATAAGAAACAAAAGCCTTTCACACAAATTGTATAAACACAGGCTTATCGCTGCGTTAATAACGTTTATAATATACTATTCATAGCGGGTTTAATAATAAACATTTTAAAAATTACAATATCTGAGTCATTATTAGCATTAAAATAATTACATAAAAAGTTAAAAAACTATTCTATTTTGAGAGTTTTGTTGACCGTCCATCGTGATATATTTGTGCAATAAGAACTAAGAGGATGCACTATTTTACTCTCAATTTATTTCAGTAATTAATCTCTGCATGTTCCGAGCAGGTTTACCTGCTCATCATCAGGAGATTCTTGTCTCTATATACAGCAATTGGTATGTGCCATGCTGAAAATAATGGAATTATGTAAAATTTTGTAAAATTACCTAAATATATGTACATTGTCATTAAAGTCTCTCGAGTATAATAGCCTAAATATTCCTAAAAACGTTGAAGACATACAAAGCAAATTCTTGACACGAAAACATAATAATCTACATACCCTACGTAGGCGACATATTAATTGTGTATGACACCAAAAGAACACACCCTTACCTCATCAACACACACATAAACAAAATACACACACACACACACACACACACATACAACACAATCCTACATAAAAAAAACGGATGTAAAAGTTTCCTTGATCTACTTATAATCAGAAGCTGTCCAACTTTATAATTGACATATTGACATCAGTTTCTTCACAAACCACACCATATAACACAAAATTGCTGCTTTCAGATATCACATTACCAGAATGCATTCCCTTCCATTAACACCAATGCGTCCACTAAAAGAATGGACATTAACTTTTAAAGAAGGGGCACGACCCGCACTCTTCTAAAATGTGTGTGTTGTTCTATGTATTGCTTGTTTTGTGTTGTTCTGTGTATTGTGTGTGTAAATGTGTACTGTACTACTGTCACCGGTTGGCTACCCAATTTCGGTTAACAAATATATCATGTCATATCATAAAGCATACTAGTTATGTGATGCACCAACAGTTAAACATTCAACAACTGTACGCTCTGTCCACACTGTATTTATGTGTTTTGCATTTATCTAAAAAAAACAGCGACTTGTGCCACTTACAGCATAAACTTATTGGTTTTTATAATCGAGATTAAAAGTGTTTACAGCGCGGTACGGACTGGGTCTTATAACTAAAGCAGTCTGCGCTTCGTCTTTAAAGGGTTAATACAACTATATAACAAACTACGGGTAACTAACGAAATAATAACTTTTCACAAAGCCTTTTACAAAAACTAAACCGTCAAATACAACACAAAAAACAAGAACAAACCAAAGAAACAAAAAAAAAAAAACAAGGAAAACTTCACATGCTACAGTCCAAAAATAAGAAGAATCACCAACTTATTCAAACACACAAATGTGGGAATATCCTTCAAGAACACCATCACCCCACAACAAATCACAAAACCAAAAGTACACAGCCATAAACAAGAACAGAACAAGAGTGGAATCTATAAAATTACATGTAATACATGCCATATGTCACATATCGGACAGACGAATCGAAGCTTAAAACAAATATATAAAGAACGCATCAGATACATAAAACAAAATGAACCCCAACCGGCCTATGCATTACTTACTTAATTTCTCCATGGAACAGAGTCCTTCTTGACAAGCTAACCGGTTTGCAGCTAGTCAAGAAATTCCCCACATTTTATGGAAACCGAAGGTTCATAGCCGCATTTACAAGTGCCCGCTACCTGTCCCTGTCCTGAGTCAGTTCGATCCAGTTCATACCCCCACATACCACTTACTGAAGATCCATCTTAATATTATCCTCCCATCTACGCCTTGGTCTCCCCAGTGGTCTCTTTCCCGCAGATTTTCCCACCAAAACCCTGTACACACCTCTCTCCTCCCCCATAAGTGCCTCCCCACCCCCATCTCATTCTTCTCGATTTTATCACCCGCACAATAATGGGCGAGGAATACAGTTCATTAAACCTTCTCATTATGTAGTTTTCTCCACTTACCTGTTTCCTCGTCCCTCTTAGGCCCAAATATTCTCCTCAACACCCTATTCCCAAACACCCTCAACCTAAGTTCCTCCCTCAACGTCAGCGACCAAATTCACACCCATACAAAACAACAGGCAAAATTATAATTATGTATATATTAATCAGCATATGCATTGCACATCCTAAATAATAAGCACGAATATGGCACTATCAACGACACTACGACCCAACTAAAACATAGTGATAAAACCACACTATTGTTACCATATGAGTAACTATAAATCCAATCATACGACCATCATAAACAGCCCATTCCAGAGCAACACATAGGCGAACATAACCCCATATATCAGATGATCTACAACCTACACAATACGTCACATCCCACCACACTAACCGATCAATACTCCAGCATCAACACGATTAAAAACCAGTTCCACCCCGACCTTGCTAGCAGCCAGGCAACATAATGTTATGTACAACATAATGTTGTGTACAACAATTATACTATAACGTAAATATCTATTGCATTTTCTGAAATTCTTTTTATTATTCAAAATCTTTTAACACAATCTGAAATTTTACTGATAACATAAAGTTTTATACTCTTAATGAGAATGTATATATAAGTAATTTTTCATAATTTTACATAATTCCATTATTTTCAACATGACACACATCAACTGCTCTATATACAGACAAGTACCTCCTGATGATGGGCAGTAAGCCTGCTCGAAACATGCAGAGTCTAATTATTGAAATAAACTAAAAGTAAAAAATAATGCATCCTGATGGTTCTTATTGCGCAGCTACTGTATGTATTTTTCTAATGTTAAGAAAAATATGGCTACGGATTGGCGTGCAATATTCCCATGCATAAAAAAATTAATAGCAAACTTTTCTTTTATGTTCGCCATGTGTCACAATTATCCGATAAAATACCGTGTTCATTGCATTCGTGTTCTTTTGTCGTAGGTTTACTCGTGTGGCTTAACCTTCTGCTCAATAACTGCACTGTTCTCTTTGGCACCCTGTACCGACTGAGCTATTGCATCTAATTTAGGATCTACTAATTTCAGAACATTTCTACTCCCCTACAATCCAGAAATACTACAGAGCTGAACAAAAGGTCACATATTTCGATTACCTGCATAGCCGAGAAACGCCTTCTCGCATCCTACAAAAACGTATAATACACATGCAGTACTTATGTAAATATTTACACATTGTTAGACGTAAAAAATCCTGTATTTAAACTACATTACATGGATACATTTTAAACAATAACATGAAATGTGTATGTATTTTAGAATGTATAACTATATACACACATTAAAAAGAAACAAACACAATAATTCCCAGCATATGAGTTCTAGCTCGCTAGATCTCTCATATTTCTCATCCCAAAAACTCTACGCCTAGCAGGACACGTGTATTGGACATGACTGCTTCTTCTCTACATGATTTTTTGACATTCTTCATTCTGAAAAGCATTTAAATTTCAATGAAAGCCTAATTCGAGATGGAGCGATAAACGCTCTATTTTCTACGTCAACGTGTACTATTTTACTGTACGATTTTAACTACACTGCAACGAACATACGAAACTTAGATGGACATATAAAAGCTCAAATTCGAATTTAAAATTTGTTTTCCTTGACGTTCAAGTTTCACATGCTGGATGCAATAAACACACTGTCAAACACAATGACACTCTACGTATGCGTTGCTCCTTCACCTCCTAACCTGCCTAAATGGAGCTACTTCAACACCAAACTTAACGTCTACAAACGATACAGCCTTTTCACCGACTGTGTGTAAATGTTGGCGAATCTGTGGTTTTGGTGTAAAAGGCTGACACCCACCCACAAGTTTTATTATTCTTTATAGGACTTACATATCTACACATTTCTCGTTGATTTTACTTGTGTTATATTTCAGATCTTTTATGGAACCTAAATATGAAACCGCGTGTTGTTGAAGGGGCTGCTCTCCCTACGAGGATGACCAATTGATGGTTTAAATACGTTTTTGGGGGTATAAATGGTTTTATTAAACAAAATAATACACTAATCCTGTAATTATTAACCAACAAATGCACTATATAAAATTTCATATTAAAACACTTAAAATCGCTCCGACATGTTTTGATCCTAAGATCGTCCTCAGGGAGCTACTTTGTTCCTTGCTGAAGTCATTTTAAAAACATTCACAAAATAATTCCATTATATTAACAGGGTGTTGTGGCAGCATATCGTGTTGTGTAGGAGTACGTTGTTAGGAATGCGTCTGGCTATGGTGTGCGTCGTGTGTAACATAGTGAAAGTGTTTTAATGTGAAATTTTATACAGTGCATTTGTTGGTTAATAATTAAAGTGATTCCACGAAATGCACTGTGCAACAATGAGGACACTAATCCTGTATTTAATGACTTATTTACTACCATTGTCAAAATTTCATGCAAGTCTGTTAAACTGGTTTTAAGTTATTTCAGGCATTGAAACGGACGGACAGAAACAGAGATATTAATAGGTGCTCCGTAGGGATGCAAATTCAGCTAAAATGGACAATTAATTAATGCACGTAACGATGACTCTTCAGTATACAGAAGCAATGGTTTGTGTCACATGCTGCATTAAAACAGAAATTCAGATTGTCCACCATGTGCATTTTGGCACTGCCTGTTACTATCTGATAGGAAAGCTGCAGAGGACCCTCAGTTTAATGCCTCACATTTCCCAATACGGCAGGTTCCCTGCCAGTATTCCGCGTTCTTTACATACTTTCAGATATCCCAGACGGACAATGTAACTTGTGCTTGCGATCCTCCCTGTTCGAATTTCCCTGCAATGCAGACTATGCTCACATGTTTTTCGGACTTAACTGCTCTATCCCCACTAAATCTCAGAATAGCACGTCAAATTGCCACTACAGCTTCCTTCCACATCCTTACCTAATTCAGTATAAAAAACTGTTCAACAAATTTTGGATGATTGAATGTTATTGATAAGTGAATATACTATCTTTATACAGCTCCATAGGTAACTATTCCTTATCCGATCTACGCTACCAGTATAAAAAATACATCCACAAACGCCCTAAGCACATTCTCCTCTAACGTCCACCTCCCATAGCAGTGTTTTTTCCTTGTTCTGCTTTTTCACTGTCGACCTATGAACACCTAACACGACAAACCCTTTCATATCATCCGCTAGACGAGACATAACTCATGTAAAATGGTGAATTGGGAACATTTTGTTATTCTTGTATCCAGGTGTATCTCTGTACTACAAACTTCAAAGCAATAAACATTTTCCAAATACTATCTTTATGTTTATGGGTTGCAGAATACGAAAATAATTCTAAAATTCATTGGTTAGCTCTTGTTTTCGAGATAATAGCACTAACATAGTTATATGCACAATAAATATGAATAAAAAATTATTGACCTTAACGAAGTGTCCTTTTGGCCTATCGATGGTATTTTGTTTTAGAAGCATCTCTTTTCATCATCCAGCAATAACCAACTAACGTGGCAGCGCTCCATTTATCTTTTTGATGTAGAAATTCCACTGCTGTAACCTTGATGCCAAAGGTTCTGCCTTATTTTTTGGAAATTCGAGACCCCTGTTAAGGTCATTGAACTCGCCTTCTGTGATCTTATGATTGGAGAAGACTGTGCTTGGCAAGTAGTCTGCATCTCTTGAAGCTGACGGCTGCTCTTCTTCGCTGTTTGAAGAAACAATGTATTCGTCACCAGACATCAGAGTACATAGTAAAATTGTCCGGAGGTTCAGGAACAAGAAGTCCATCGCCTTGAGGCACAGTCCGAATTGCTGATAGTATATTCGGATACACAAATTTTTATTTTTTCTTCATGGACGTACCATTTTGAATAGGGGGCACTATACAGAATTAATAGTCAGTACTGTAGTTCCTAGGCACCCTCCAAACCATGGGCACTCCAAACAACATACAACGCCCTTTTCCATTCACCTACACATTGAGTTTGCATGAACACGTAGTGCAGCACACGTGTGGTGCCCATTGTTTGTCCTGGTCACCTACCTTACAGACGAAATACAAGAAATAAGCCTTTTTTATTGCTGGAGTAATCGAAAATTTCCTTGAGGCAAATGTCACTTCTCCGTAAATATAGTAGAAGTTATTCGGGTTATTTTCGCACATCTGGGACATTTTTATAAATATACTACACAGTATATGACAGTAGAATGCCATCTGAAACTATCACGACACAATTCTCATGAAAGAATTTAGGGACACCATCTACAATACGATCGCCTTCGTACAACACTTAATAAGAACACAAGAGAGTTGGCAGGCAACAATTTTATTGATCACGTGACGAAAACCTGCAGCGACGATAGCCGATCACGTGATTTCACCGTGGTATGAGAATTATGGCTTCCGCTTTGCCAACTTTTGAAGACGGAAACCTAATATTATTTTAAAAAAGTGAAATTTCAGGCCATAACTGTAACTCAAAAACTAGAGCTAAGCTGAAAATTTCTATGTCATTTTCGAATTCAGCGGCCTCAAATTAGTAAAGTTTAGCTAGTCTCGTTTCCGTAACATTTTGTGTGTTGAGCAGTGTCATCATCCTAACATTCGACGCTCTGTAATTTGATTGACCCACATCGTCATTAAAAGTAATGAAGTTTAGTGAGTATGTTCACACATCTGCCATGTTACAGAAGATATTCCGGATTTTAAAATGTGGGGAGACACCTACAGCTTTCAGTCGCACAGAAAGACCTGTTCTGAATCACTATACAACCAGTCAGTTGAGGACAAACGCGAGAGGAAATGTACATGTAGCGTAACATCGAGGGTCGTTGGCGTAACCATTGTTGCCATGGAAAAGCAGGAATTGTTAGAACTTGTTCTAAATGTGTGTCTTTAGCCTTGGCTATCCAGCATGCAAAGCTCATGCGCATTATATTGTCATTTGTGGCCTGTCTTCCTCTATCATATTTTTCCACATCTCTTAAATGGTACAATTTTCGGAAGAAAGTTATTGAACATAAAATGTAACGAAATTTGAATTTACGCTACATATTTTTAAAAAATAACCAAAAGTAAAATGTCGTGAAAATCTGTCCAATGGGAGCCGCGTTGTTCGATGCGGACGGACAGACGTACAGACATGTAAGCTAAGAACGGCTTTCGGCAAATTTTGCACATGCAGCCGCTTTTGGCAAGTCTTGTAAACGCGTCTAAAAACAGATACAATTTCAGATATGTTGTGCTCATTTTTAAATAGGAGACTATAGTCAAAATCCAGAAGACGTGTAATAAATCACCGGGTCAGAACCATTTAGAATTAGCACTCCATTTAGCTTCAGCGACCCCTCAAGATTCCGCTCAGTCCCTGCATGCTGTAGGCCACTATGATTTCCGTATCTCTTACAGTTAAATACCCAATACGAAACACATTATTTGACCTTATATCGTCTGTACCGCCAATAAAGATACAGTTACCATGCTGAAATTGTACCGATTCTCAGGCTTCTTAGCATGTTCAGAAATCACGATGGAAATATGACGCTTCTTATTCCTGGTACATCTTCATATTTCGGTGGAAAAATGGAGAAGTTCTCTCGTGCTGACACTAAAGCCCTAACTCTCCATAATATAGCCACGCATTCTCTCGCAAGTTTGGTTTGAATCCGGGCATGCCAATTGTAAACGAATATATAGATTAATAACAATAATTAATAATTTACTACAAACGTATTTCGAAAGGGTTTGTATCTTCTGTTTCGGCAAATGAAGCCGTTCCCAAAATATTAAGTTTCCTTCCAGGTATTCGTGTGTTTGTATAGTTTCAGAAGGTTCAGACCAGCAAATACTCTGCAGCCGAGGTGATTAATCGATCATATTTGAAAACAACCTTCCGAACTGACCTCAAATCTTCAATATTCTTTTTATTTTAAGGGGCCGTATGCAGTTCTCGTGCTACTTAAAAATTCAGCAAAAACAGTAGAGAAGGAGAGGAAGAGTACAAAACGTTATGGCGATTTCGGCGGAACTAAGATTAAAGCGATAGTTTTATATCAAATTTCACGTCTCTATACTGGAAATAAACATTCTTTCTAAACACGAACTGCAGCTGAGTTTTCTGGAATGTCTCGGTTTATAGACAACCTGTATTTTATGTTTGTCCCTCTGTTATCACGTTGGTTTACTGAGAGCTAGGAATACAAAAGACTTGTCCTTACCCACTGAAAAATCTCATCGCCCAAACATACGTACACCTGCAAAAAAAATGCGTAACGTTTCTTAGAAAAGTAATAGTCGTATTTGAGTATAAACTCCAAATTAATGTCTCCAATGACTCTGTAGGACACCAAACGTTCTCACACACTCGTTGGGTAAATATTAACAAGTAATGCCTTCTCCTATAACAAGTGAATCTGTGTCATATTTTTGCACACACACTCAAATAAAAATAATGTTAATTTCCTCTCTTTATATCAGACTAAGTTTGTATGTATTTAGCAGACTTTGCTAGTCTGAACCATTATGTATTAAAATAAAGCCTCTGGAATACAAGACCTGAGACTCAAATACAAACAAAACTGAATCAACCACCTTGAAAGAATGGACAACACAAGAATGCCGAAACACGCCCTCAACTACAAACCTCGAGGAAGAAGAGATCGCGGACGTCCCAGGAAACAGTGGCAATGTGTTGTTGCCGGAACAGGTCAAACGACCTAATCCATGGAGGAAGATGATGATGATGATGATGAATAAAGCCTTCACTAAATGTGTGCGGCAAGACATGTCAACTTCCTACGATACTAAATGTATACGGTGGGTGATGAGCTGAGTGGTTTGTTTCCTTCACCTTTTACAGCTAAACATATGGCATAATTTAAGATAGACAGGTGGATTACATGGCAACATTAAACAGCGCCGACGAAATTTTGGCTTTGAAAAACAAAGTAAAGAAAAAAATTGGCATACTACATAATAAAAAAGTAAAGGTGTGCATAAGCATGCACAAAGGCATATGGCGGTATAGTTAAAGTTATTTTTAAATCTGGCACTGTGTGGGTTAGAGGAGTCACTTTCACCTTCTGTCTCCTTTTACTCGGCAAAAGTGCTTCCGGTGCGCGCTTTCTCTCTGGACAATTGGAGGAACAGATAGATCTCTTCATACTGCCGGAACTCGAACTGTACTTTATCATTTGCCAAAATCGCAGTCCACTTATTACGTCGACTATAGCAGGATTATATCCACAAAGTGCCAGTCATTTTGCATGGTAAACTCCAGCGCTAGTCTCACAGATCTAGCGGTCCTCCTATCTCAGTCATGTGAAGGCAGCTGCTACGTAGTCCACAGCTCTAATTGGAGAACACACAGAACTACGCGCACATGATTTCGCGCAATCTCCCGTCTTGTGAAATAAGCTTAGCATAGCTAACGTTACCTACCACTAAAGTTGGAAAATTTGCGGGATTAAACTTGCTAAACGGTATTCCGGTTACAAATCCAATATTATTACCTTAAGAAAATGTTATAAAAATCACCTTTGATTAGGGATGATATGGTAACATTTCGTTAAAAGGACGCTACCTTTTATTGCCAGTACAGGACTTCTGGGGTTAATGTTCTGAGAAGTGAACTCTATGTGGCGTTCTTTATACATGGCGTTACTGTTTGCACTGAAGAACAACGCCTTATTCTGATACGGTTTCTGTAAATTGTGTTACAGTTAATCTAGTTCGTTTTCTACGATACTCTCTATGAGTTGCTGCTCGGATGTTATAAAAATCAACTTTTCGTTATAAAGTAATAATTAAAACATACTATTCAGTTTGACAACAATTTGTAGCTGTGGTACGAGATGTAAGGCATTTAACTCTCACAAGAAGACTGATGGAGACTTCCTTTCAGATTCAACTTTTGCTACTCCCTCTTGTGGGGGTTGACAGCAAATGTAATTATTCAAGTTTGATCCAAACACGGAAATTATTCTGCAAAACCTATGCAGAGCGAAATTCACATCCATGCTTACGGCTGTACACTTCTTTCTGAACAGAATGTAACATTTCTGATAAAGCGCCTCAAATCGATTTTCAATGAGAGCCTGGAGGATGTTTTGAATACAGGCCCTGCGATAAATAAAGAGAACTCACCACAAAAATCACCACAGAATACTCCAATAATCGATATTTCATTAATAAGTCGATTGTGTTTGCAGAGGGCTGGTTCGTCTACCGGGCAGATTTAACGTGGTGAGCGAGCTGGACGTTGTCAGCTGTTTTTGCCCGACCCTGTTGATTGTTTTGGTCGAATAAAAAATCTCACAAAACGTTTAACGATATATTCGTATACTGTCTGATTATACAGAGCTTTGCTAATGTACGAAGATCGGTCAAAAAAAGAATTCACGATGCATATTTTTGGGGTACTTTATTCTCCGCTTTTCAATATAGTGATCCCAGTGGCCGAGCGGTCTAAGGCTTATGACTGGAGCCGCTCTTTTGCTGGGATTGCAGGTTCCAGTCCCGGTGAGGGCAGATGTGTTCGTCTCTTGTGTTTGATGTGTGTTGTATAGGTAGTGGCTTCTGCGACGGGCTGACCACTCGTTCAGAGGAGCCTTACCGGATGTGTCTGTGTGTAATCTGGAATCCTCAACAAAGAAGAGGCCTTGGATAGTTTCGGGCTGTAGTGTAACAGCAAACATAACAACAGTTCACTTTATTTGAACTGCAGTCACACACACAGTCTCTGGCGAAATTTAGGCATTTGCCATATCTTTTCTATCTTCTGCTGATAGAATACCTTGTCCTGTGTTATTGGCCATCGTGTCACAACTGTTGCTACCTCGAGATCGCCTTCAAAATTTTGGCAGCCAATATTATCCTTCAGCGCTGGAAGCAGATGGAAATCATTTGGCAATGAATTCCCCTTATATATAAATACAGCAAATGCAGTCTCCTTTGATAAGAAATTATATGCTTTGTAAATTAATTTTGACAGTCCCCATATTAATTATATTCCACATAGAAACTAACACACATCTAAATAAAGGTAACTGTACGCCCACTTTTAAAAAGGACATTACAGGTTGAACAGAAGTACTATAAATGCAACCTATATTTGCGATTAAAATCTTAAAACACTTTTTAGTTTATCTCACATACTAACTTGCTGATTCATAACATTATCAGATGTGTAACATGTATATTGCTTTTATTACAGTCAAGTTATGTATTTTACTGTGACAATTATTTACCCACAGAAGAAAAAATAATCTGTTTGATACTAATATTGAAAGTGGAGAAAAACGAATCTTTGAAATATCCAAAGCCTCGTTAGATCCAGGAATCATATAAATAAATTTAAGCGATTATACTGAATATATAACACTTTAGAAATATTGAATTATCTTAATAAATCTGTCTTTAACGACACTGGTAGTTTTAAAACTTTTCCATTTTCTTAAGTATACAAAGAAAACTTTTGAGTGTGCCGCCAGTCTAAGAGTTGAATTTCACCTCACGATTAGATCTACTGACAGAAAATATTTTGTAGTCGGTCAGACATAACGCAGGCTAGGACGTGTAGTGTTTTCGGCCCCTTTAATAAATGGGTATCATCGGGTTATGTCTGCAGCTGGCAAACTACTGGTGAGGCTTGATTTTCTCACTGATTTATTGATAAGTGCAGACAGGCATTTTTTTTACCAAGCTACGCGGCTACATATTCCAGTAGAACTTATTCTTAAAATAAAGAGCACCTTTATTCTGGGCACGCTCATTTTAAGTTCGAAATATACAACACTTAAAGAAAATACTCTCCCCTTTTCTAAAGTATTATTCAGGAGCCTTGAGCTTGCAACTTATGCGACTGGCTACTGAAGTTAGCTCACTGCAAACTGTAACAAGTTAACCACAATGTTCCTTGTATCTCATAAAAAGTAATATTGCAAATGAAGAAGAAGTACATCCAGCTCATGTTTTAGCCCTGGCTGCTTTCCTGAAAAAGTGGGCGTAAATCAAAAGCGATTTCCCTTTCAGAAATAAGAGGTTCGATAAATAGGTGATGCAGTTAATGCTGAAGGTACCGCACTAATTGTACAGGCGAAATGGCGTGCTGCATCGGTCACTCGTAAAGTGGTCAAATTAGTGCTGGTTATGTTCAGCGGGCAATGCTGCATGAGTGACCGTGACTTGGGAATATGCAAATGTGATGGTGAAACTTCGCGTTGTAGACAGTCAGCACGTGCGTGAAGAGTCATCTAATAGGAAGTGTAGCGAAGTGAAATAAAGTAAGATGGACGAAGCATAGTGGAGTGGAATGAGGTGAAGTGAAGTGCAGTATAGGGAAGAGGGGGGAACGAATCTTTATGGAAGAGGTTTATAGGCGTAGTAAGTGATGCGAAGTGAAGGACTGGGGTGAAAGCGTGAGTGAATTAATGATTGGAGGGGGGGGGGGGGAGGACAATAACAAGAAACTGTACACAGTACTCTTTCACTTGGGTGTTTTTACATTTTGTACACGTTGTATTCTAATTTTTCTCGTGTGTTTTGTTGCTAGTTTTAAGTTGTCTTGTGTGTAATTGTTGTTGGTTGGCCGTGTGTATTTTTGTAGATATCTTGTGTGTATTTTTGTAGTTGTCTTGTGGGAGGGCTTTAAACATGAAAAAAGAGGGTGTCAATTAGCAAGGAGGATTAAATCAAAAAGATGTGAAACAAATGGGCGCAAAAGAATACCAGGGTCTAATTGCTGATCCTTACTTCATACAACATGATCCATTATTATAAACTTGTGGAATTCAGTCACATACTTTCAAACTTTTAACCCCGCTTGTGAGCTTTAGAAAACGTAAGGTGGAGGAAACATTATCTTGTTAAGGAATTAAAATGATTTCGCTGGTAAAGTAATTGCGGAGAGTTACGCAGAGGTAGAAGAATTATTTTTAAAACTAATGGATTGAGAAAAGAAATAACGTTTGCTTTGTTTCGCCGAGATACTTTATAAAACTTAAGGATGAAAGTAACGAGAGTTAGAAGTGAAAGTTCTAGACTACGGCCCTTTGACTTCAAGACGTTACTGAAATATAAATGGAAAATATATAATGAAAAACGCAACGAGAAGAAAAAAAACTTTATTTTTAATGCACACATTTAGAGAAGGCGCTGACAGAGTAAATTGTGATATTAAAAAAAAAGTTGTTGAAATAATATCAGGATTTGATGTATGTTTGTCCGTGCATCGTAGTATAAGCGTAGAGAAGAAAACCAACTGGATGCTACTGAATGCTTTATTGCACTTATAATCTGCTCAACGTGTTTCGGAAACTTACATGCCCATCATCAGGAGCTCGAGAATATACTTGTGTTATTGCCACATGTGGTGTGTAATGCCTTGGTTGCTGGTGGTCGGCTGTTTGGAGCAGAGCAGCAGGCTATGATAGACTGCTGCTCTGCACCTAACAGCCGACCACCAGCAAACAAGGCATTACACACCACATGCGGCAATAACACAAGTATATTCTCGAGCTCCTGATGATGGGCACGTAAGTGCCCGAAACATGTTGAGCAGGTTATAAGTGTAATAAAGCATTCAGTAGCATCTAGTTGGTTTTCTTATCTACGTTTAATATCAGGATGTTTGTGTTAATACAGAAAATGATTTTGATACTATTCTGCTAAGACAGGAGAAATTATACCAGGACCATTTGTCACGTGGACGTCGAAAAGGCAAAGCATTAGTACAGTCAGTGACATTCAATATATGATCCTTCATTACAATTAGGCATACTGTTTAATGGACCAAATGAATAGAAGCAAAGTGTTCTGGGAACTAACAGTCCTTCATCTACTTAAGATATGTCGTTCTACACGTATCCAATATATTCGTTATCATTTTCATTTTATTACCGTGCAATGTGATAAAAATATTTATTAAAACCAACTAATTGCACATACTTGTCAAACTATTTAAAACCACATTATTGGATTAAAATGGATTTAAAATATCTCCTACATGTTTCAATCCCTCTATGGGATCATCCTCAGGGAGCATAAAATAATGTAGGACTAAAGTTACTAAGATCGACTG
>Ga0123354_10002793_pt1 | contig 23521 bp, 16 predicted proteins | sample TergutLab28metaG_2_FD_97872 | JGI IMG/M metagenome (GOLD analysis project Ga0123354, IMG submission 97872) | Labiotermes labralis P4 segment gut microbial communities from Petit-Saut dam, French Guiana - Lab288 P4 | ecosystem: Host-associated > Arthropoda: Insects > Digestive system > Gut ... | reverse complement strand
GTGTCCGGAAGGAATGCACATTTTCAGTTAGAGGGCCATAATGTGTCCGGAAGGAATGCACATTTTCAGTTAGAGGGCCATAATGTGTCCGGAAGGAATGCACGTATCATAGAAAAATTCCGATGACGCCATCGGGAATCGAATCCGAGACGTTACGGCTTGTAGCGCAGTGCCTCAGGCAACTGCGCCACCGTGTGCCGCCTATACTACACTGCACTGCACTATACTACACTACACCATACCATAACCCAGCTCCTACATCATATGCAGCCAGCATCTATTGAGAAGGCTAAGAAGTTAAATGCTGTTCTTTTTCTTCACAGTCAAAGATCACGAACAGATGTGCTTTGCAATAACTATGCTGAATTTATTAATGTTACACCGTGTGTTATATATAGTTACCATTGGGATCTGAAAGATAAATAATACGGTCAACAGTAATGGAGACAAGAAACGTGTTTTAGCAGGATAGTGCAAGATGAGATATCCATGTCCATGCACATAAGAAGCACAAGCCCTCTCCAGAGAGCATCACAGTGAGAATTCAAGAGATAGGGATGGGTGGGAGGGGGGGGTAGTTCTTGAGGAAACTTTGCTAGACCATAATAAGCAGAGGACTGAAGTTAGAAGGTGGGGACCTGCCGACGTGCAATTAATCTAACCTGCCAGGCGCCTGAGACATATGTGTGTGTTGCGTGTAGCGTCTTGCGTGTCATATAGAGTAGGGGCAATATAACAACGCGATTAGTTCGTGTTATTTTGCAGATAGAATCAGATGTACTGCACACTGACTATACTAATTAAGGCAAGACAAAACAAACTGTGTAATATCTTGCACTTGACGTGTGACTGAATGTAAGTTCGTAAGGGTCTGAAACCCAGTACACAGGTAACTGCATACCCAGACATTGAAGAGGAGGTTCTGTGGAGGACAGTTGTTAGTAAGAGGAGAAACGTCGGAGGATACTGGGGAAAATTACGTAACGAGAAGCCGTGTTTCACCAGACTGCTATCTTTGTGTCCTTCTGAGGCTTAATTCTAAAGCAGATCTGAAAACAAAGATAAATGTTTACCTAAAATACTGATGAAGGAGTTAAGAAGGGAACAGCTTACATTATCCTTATGAATAACAAGCGTTTTTTCCCATCAGACGGTGTACATAGGCAGTACGCTCAGAACTGATATCAGATACAGATTATTCGTAACGGCCTTCTACATCACAACTGTTGTAACTGAATGCGTTTTTTACTTGTGTGATAGGATTGTTTGAATAACGGTCGTGTAAAATGTAACTATGCTCATTCCCTCCCTGACGACAATGTAGATAACCTGACTGTGGTTGCCCTGCCGGTAATACTATTCAAATGTACTGTAGCCGTATCCGTAATGGCTGACCACTACCTCTGATAATGAATGTGTTGAAAAACCGAAACGTACTCTGCTCAAGAACTGTTGTGATTAGTACCACGACTGCCAACCAGGCGTAGTGGACGAAAACATGTTCCACCACTGCTGTCCACCAAAGGTAGTAAATGGTTCCCTAGAGGCTAACAATATTAAAACAGGACTGTCGAGGACATGTTGCAACTCGTGTGTCCTGGCAGTTCCTACCCAGTAGGCACATTTTATCAGGCTGTACCTTTCAGTGCGACACCAAGCCCAGGCTAGAAACCCCTTCACCCACCCTCCACATTACAGCACAGGCAAAGGGCAGAGTGTTCTAGGAAAAGTGTAAATGGCTGGAATCAAAGTCAAGTGTTACATCAACTGCAGGTTTTTCAACCAAAGCACATTTATACACAACAGCTGGCTGGAAGAGTGTATATAAATTACACTCTGAGAGTCTACATTAATTTATTCATGACTGTACTAATTACAAACAAGTAACACGAAATAACAATTGAGCAGCAAATGCCGTATGTACGCATTTAACATTTGCGTGTCAGCAAAAATGAAATTTTAACTACAATTATGAATTGCGTACTGTACTTGAATGTGGGCCGGGATATCTCGGTCGGTATAGCGACTTGCTACCCGCTAGACGGTCAGGGATCGAATCCCGGTGGGAGGCGAGATTCTACGCAACTGTCCAGACCGCCCCTGGGCCCACCCAGCTTCCTGTCCAAAAAAAATACCGGGCCTTTCCCGGGGGTAACGCGTTCGAGGCGTGGCGTTAATCATCCACCCCATCTAACGCAGAAGTTAAAGAAAGAGTAGAGCTATACATCTAGTCCTCCTCTGTGCCTTCGTGGCTTTTTCTTGGGTGATCTTTAACTCCTTATAATTTACTTGAATATAATAATCGATAATACTGACTTCAAAATAATTCTATAGAGCTCACGGCAAAAAAAAATTTCAAAAATGATTTCCGAATGGAATAATTCTTAACAGTAGTAGGAAAGCGACAAATGGATTTGAGTTTAGGGTTAAAACGGGTACTGTTCTCTGTTCAGGGCCGTTTATGTTCATGGGGAGGGGGAGAGAGAGAGAGAGAGAGAGAGACAGACAGACAGACAGACAGATGGTGCACAAACATTTACACTGAAAAGCGTTCATCAGCTTAGAACGTTAGGATCCGCCTGTTGCCCCATTCCTTCTAACGGTTAGTAGCATAACAACAGAATTCGACGTTTGAAGCAAAAAGATCTTTAAGTTAAAACGTTGTATGCGTGCATGCGCGCGCGTGCGCGTGTGCGCGTGCAGTAATCTCGTTGCACAGTAACAAAGTTTTGTGTCTCAGGGAATGAGAAATTTCTCTGTCGGGATAAATTTAAGTACTCTCTGAGGGAAGCCATAAGGTTTTGCAAAATTACGATATTAATCCGAAAATGGAGAATGTGAAGAACCAGTATATAATGGTTAATAACACATAGTATGCTTTGTGTAATGTGCGGTACTATTATCGGTGGAGAATACCTGGAGGGAAATACAGATAAGACAGACAGGTATATAAGTACATGATAGTAGAAATGTTAGCCTCTCATTACATTCATTTTATGTGTAGCTATAAAATCCGCTCGTGAAAACGCGTATAAACCCCCATCTTATCGCTTATAGTGACTATAATGCATGACACAAGGTTTTCACAAAAGGACTTAAGTTAAATGACTGAAATGCAACAATTAGAATAATTTCAGAAGACAGTCAATGTACGTGTAGCATAACATCGAGGGGCGATTGTGCAACTATTGCTGCCGTGCAAAAACAATAAATATTACGTATTCTGAGTGTGTGTCTGTAGCTTTAGCAAAGCGCATGCGCTGTATTATGTTGTTACTTATGACCTCTCTGACTCTATGATATTTTTCACATTAATCATAAGGGGCACGATTTTCGGGAAAAAAAACTTAATGAACAAAAAATAAGAATTTTGATTTTCTCTGTTACTTATTTACTTACTTACTTACTTACTCCATGGTGCAGAGTCCTTCTTGAGAAGCTAACCGGTTTGCAGTTAATCAAGAAATTCCCCGCATTTCACGGAACCCGAAGGTTCATTACTACACTCACAAGCGTCCGCCACCTGTCTCTATCCTGGGCCAGCCCAATCCAGTCCATATACCCACATCCCACCTCCTGGAGATCCATCCTAATTATCCACCCATCTACGCCTAGGTCTCCCCAGTGGTCTCCTTCCCTCCGGTTTCCCCACCAAGAACCTCTACACCCCCCTCTCCTCACCTATACGCGCCACTACTCTTGTCTGAAATACTTCTCACCCTGAGGAGAATCTAGAGAGATATTGCCACTAATGTACATTAGTTTTCACGTAAAATACACGTCATTTTTTATGATTTTAATGAAAATGAAATCCCCTATAAATTATGGAAAAATCCGAAAATATAAAATATCATGAAAATCGTCCCAGAGGGAGCCACATTGCTCCACGCGAATGGACAGACGAACATACATAACGAAATAGTCGCTTTTCGCAATTTTTTTAAAGTGCCCAAAAATGTATCACAGGTCTGTGGTATGCAGCTGACACTACGCAGTACACGAATGTCGTAAAGTTGAGTGGCAGAGAAACCTTTTGTCGCAGAGAGACTCTAGTTTAGTTCAGGGACTCCAGTAAATTATTTTGATACTGCTGGGGAAAGGACAGTAGTGGATCCAGTGTATTAAAACAAGCATTAGCTCCACGCATTTTACTTCAGTGGAAGTCATAGATAATTAATTCGGTTATGACAATAAATACCAGAGCAGAAAGACGCATCTTTTGGCATTCTTTATGCACAAAATATACAACTAACCGAATAATTACGTCAGCTATATATATATATATATATATATATATATATATATATGTCGAGGGCTAGTTTAAATTCCGAATCCAATACATTGATCAGCTTCTGTTGAACTAGGTGGCGTAAGTTTGATTCCCAGCGTTGGAATAAAATAGTAGCAACTGTTAAAAATGAAAAGATTGGAATGGATAAAACATGTAATAAAAATGGATCAAGGAAGGTTATTAAAGGAAATGTTTGACAGTAAACCGTGAGGAATAAGAAGAAAGAAAAGACCTAGATTGAGATGGTTGGAAGATGTTGAAAAGAATCCACGGGAAATTAATGTTAACAGATGGCGACAGCAGAGAGAGGACAGAGAAGAATGGGTGTCTGTAATTACAGAGGCCAAGGCTCTCAGAGCGCTGTACAACCAAGGACTAAGCATGAGAGTGGGGCGTTGGACGTTATTCTATTATTTAAAAGATTCGCTCTGCGAGAGGGCGTTGTGCCTGCCCAGTACTGGTAGTGGCCTCTTGTGTTATATTACAGCAAACAGCGCTAGTGGTGGCCTCTTGTGATATATTACGGCAAACAGTGTTTATATTCGAGCCAAGAGACTAGCAGCAGTAAGTTACAGCGTTGCAAGCACTTGGCTTCTATCGCGTCTCTTTCCGTTTTACGACGCCAATACAAAATCCAGGCTTTAATAAAAGTAATTTCTTATTACAAAACGTTATCGCAGTCACAAAACAAATACATTAAAGGAGTGAGACGGAGTGTCGAGATTTCAGTTTGCCAAGATTTGTAAACAATCCCAATAGAAACACGATAACTAAACAAAATTCTAAAACTGCAGTCCTTACGGATATGCAGACCGCCTGGAAAATGACACTATTGGTGCTAATAATAATAATAATAAAGTGGGCCGGGTAGCTCAGTCGGTGTAGCAACTGACTACAGGCTGGACGGTCCAGGATCGAATCCCGGTGGGGACGAGATTTTCCGCCCGTCCAGACCGGCCCTGGGGCCCACCCAGCTTCTTCTACAATGGGTGACGCGTCTTTTCGGCGGGGGGGGGGGGTAAAGTTCGGCCGGAGCGTGCTGCTGGCCCCTCCCCCCATTCTAGTGCCGGGGTTATGGAAGAGTAGAGCTATACCTCTACCCACCCTCTGGGCCACACCGGGCCTGTAACGGGATCATTTTACCATTTTTTTAATAATAACAATAACTTTAGTATATTACTATGAAACACCAAAGAAACAGTGTGTCACCTATATGATTAATTGTAAGTTCCTTTCATACAGGTGACGACAACGATAATAATAATTTTTATTAACTAACAAGATAAACAACGAACTGGCTAATTATAAAACCGGCACAAAATACACGCAATGAAATCTTATGCAGACACGCGAGCGTACACACACACATGCCCAACCCAAATGTACAAACGAAACAAAACCAGAGTTAGATTTGTATTAGAATAACAATAAAAATTAAACATTTAATCATTGTTGCTCAGACAGTTAGTGACACAGAACAGTAGAATAAAAGGTATAAAATATAATAAAATTTATCTAAAGTAACCTCACTAACTTGAAACAACAATTCGTATTAAAAGTCAGTGGCTGAACTGCGGCGTAAAATCCGTTTAAGATATCCTTAATAAAAATATTTACATCTAACAAACTCTCAATGAAAACAGACTTGCAAATGTCACTATCCCTACCGATAAGGAACGGCCCTCAGTTTATCTTCCACACACAGTCTTTCACTTCACCGAGACTTTTGCATGGCGCAGGCAGCGAAGCGCTCGCTGCTATTCCAGTTCGCTGTGAGTCGCATTTTAACTCTTTAATTTACGTTTATTTCGGTTGAAAAAACATTACGGTTCACTCGCCATATCGGAAGAGATTCCTCGAAAGTTCTGGTTCAATGCATCCCAGTTGGTATTGCGTTTATCTTCACCATATTTAGGGAAGTTTCTGCAATCGGTTGCCACGGGCTCGCAGACTCACGTGGCACTCAACAAACACGTGTTGGTTACACGTCGAAATTGGACTGGTAAAAATTGAAGACATTATGTTCTGGGTACGTTTATCAACATTGTTTTCAGTGCTCGGTTAATTACTCTACGTTTTATACAGTAACATGCCCAACAAGTACATAACTAAAGGGTTCAGATCTAGCAAAATGGAGACCATAATCCCCTGGTTATTAATGAAGAAAAGTCGTCGGTCCTCCTGCATTTGTATATTCCGGCTCGTATCTCAACTGGTGGAAAACAAAAAATTCCTTATACTGTAAAGGATACTAAGTGTGGAATTGTTTTGACTACTTTCCGGTTACTCAACGTCATCAGAACAACGTGCTGTCCTTCAGACAGCTTTTCAAGTAAAATATAAAATGTTCGCGGCGTAAAGGTGGTTTACGGGCGTGGGCTTCGCAGGTTCGGAAGTCGACGTCAAAACTTCCTTCAGACAGTTACAACGTGACGGTAGTAAATATAAATAAGTGTGAAGTTAAAGTGAAGACTATTATGTTCGCGGCTGGAGAACCGCTGACTGTGACATGGATAATTAACGTATCGCAACGAGCAGTCACAAACAGTCTACCAGCACCGTAGTGGTGGGGGGAGACCAGCAGCAGAGAAGTAACTTGTCTACCAGCAGAGTATCCTGATTTGAGGCTGGCATAAATCGACAGTGTATTAGCAGGTAGTGGATGGTATTGTGGTACGGGGCAAACCGCAGTTCATGGAGGAGGACTCAACACAGTTCATGACAGGGGACTCACCACAGGCCATGGCAGAGCACTCACCATAGATCATGGCAGAAGACGTAACACAGGTGTTGTTGGAGGGCTCACCGCAGGTCATGGTAGGGGACTCAACATAGGCCTTGACAGGGGACTTATAACAGGTCATTGCAGAAGATTTACTACTGATCATGACAGAGGACTCACCGCAATTCATGACAGAGAACTCATCACAGGTCATGACACAGGGCACAGTAGATGACTACATTGCTACGTTAAGTGCCTATTTACCTTGCTGTAATCGGACGCTGGAATTACAGGTGTAGACGGAGTGGTGGCACCAAGAAGAATTGTGTGTCAGTGGCTACAGCGCTGCTGGACTGATGGCAGACACACTGCCCACACCTTATTGACAGAACAACACTGACGTGAACGTCGCAAGCGTAAGGCATTCGTGTGTTGCTGTATCAACTGCACATGGCGAACATCAACGTTGTGAAGCAGAATATCGAGTGTGTCACGGGAAGACGTGTCTTATTTACAAACATTCCGTACAGTTACCTGAAATATGGTCACGTGGTGTCGAGAAATTGCCGGCAAAAAAAGTCAACATGCTGAAATTGTTGTTGTTCGAAAGCATGCCACTAAAATGCACAATAAATCTAACAAATCGTTCACAAGATATACGAAAATTAACAGAAAACGTGAATTCTCTTACAAATGTCAGAATGATAATGCTTAAACCCTATTAGTGCACATATTGTTACGTCGTATATTTCAAGTAGGGCAGCTGACTCCAATCATGCGGGAAGTAGTTGGTACTGAATTTCTGGCTTTTACCGTTTAAAGCCGTAAAGCAAGATGGTACTTAATTATACGTACCGCCTGTCTGAAACTTTAAATACGCCACATTTAGCGACTGACATTAAAACAGAAATAGACGCTACATCAGTACAGGCATTAACCGGTCTGTATGTGCAATTTAGACATGCTGTTTTATTGGTTAGGAAGGGATTTAAAGACACCGTTCGGATGAAGTCAGAGAGCGGTATTTACATAAGAGGGGCGTTCGTAGGGAGGCACCCTGTATGCTACGTGAAAAGCATTCCGACGATTTTCAGGACAAGTCATGGGGTAGCAACAGGCTGAAGATCATGTGGAACGGAAGAAAAAAAAAGTCACAAGATTAATTGCGGCCGCTAATTAGCCCCGGCGCGTGGATAAATTAGTCTCCTTGTACAAGCACAGTGGATCACGTGACCGAGTGAGCTCTGTGACGTCACGATCAGCCAGCATTCAGCTCTGAGCAGAAGAGGTGGGTCGTCTCTCTTCTAAAGCCTGCTTTATTTTGGTCGGTCATAAAATGGCGCCTTACCACGAAGTACTCACTTAACGAAGGTCTGGTTGGATTCTCATTTAATGGGTTCAAAATCAATTCAGCAACACCGTCGCGTCTTAAACTTCCCGTCAAATAAATTTCATCCTTCCATGGTAACGTTGTATCCCAGTTAGTTAATACAGTTGAGTACTCTTTTACCGTGGTACAACAGCCCCTACTGTGCCAGGACCTCCTCACTATCGAAGCTTCACGATCACACTCGAGACACACCACACTCGGTAGGACTCCTCTGGACGAGTGATCAGCCCGAAGCAGAGACATTCTACCTGACAACACATAACACTCGCGATAGACATCATGCATCGGACGGGACTCGAACACAATCCCAACAAGCGAGAGGCCGCAGATGCACGCCTTAGGCCGCGCGACCAATGAGATCGGGATTTCATTTACTTTTGCTGTTAATTTTGATATTATTACTGAGTAAAACAACGAGAATATGAGTTGGTATAGTACGTGACACACCTATAACGTGAGAACGGACTATCGGAGAATTAGCCCTTGGTTCAGGCGGATCATGGTTAACGCAAGTTCAGAGACTTGCACATCTCTTTTGCGGGTTCAAAAGAAATGCGTGCTGAACAGAAGTGCTCCGGGCTTTAGCGTTGATCTTCGATTTTCAGGCACTATAGGGCTAAAATTTTGGACGGGGACTAAAAACTAAACTGCAAAAATTGCGCACGAAAGTGATAAGGGTTAATTTCAGGTAACGTGTTAGTATTTACGTCAAGAACTTGGAAAATACCACAAAACAATAATATAAACAGCCAACTAGATGCAACAATAACAAATTTTTATTGATACTTACAATCAGCTCAACATGTTTCGAGCGAAATTATCGCCCAAAACATGTTGAGCTGATTGTAATTATCAATAAAAATTTGTTTTTGTTGCATCTAGTTAGCAGTTTATATTATTGTATCAGTGATGCACGGTCACACAGACACAAAACATATCACAAAACATTTATTCAGAATAGGCCTATACAATTTACAGCTAAGACTTGAACCCACAACTAACGAATTACGAAGCAAGAACGTAAAAATTTGACCATAATATTCCGTCGAGAAGGTAAGTGCCTTCCCGTCCTTCCAGAGCCTTATAATTTTCCAGATATCAGTGTATGTATGAATACATGTACATACCATGAGTGTGCTTTGCACGCATTTTCTACAACGGGCTTGGAAAAAGTGTTTGAAACACCAAGAATTTTCAGGGTGCTCTGTATTACCTGCCACATGGGTTCAAACAGAAAGTGGTAAGTCATTTTTATACAAAATGGCGTAACCGGCCTTGGACAGTAGTTCGACTCTCTGAGAGGGTTCCCACGTTTGGCCCATAAACTGAACTCTCTGGCAATATATCCGGTTCACGAATTTCAACAGTGTACAGGCAGCGTTAAGAGTTCAGATTTGTTGGGCGTCATTTCAGGCGACGAATGTGACTTGCACATAAAAAACAGACCACCATTTCCTCTTTGCTAGTTACAGAACAGTACAAGCTCTGCATAAGAGAATGTACGTATTAATGGCTTAAAACAAAGTCAATCAGGTATGAATCACCTTCCAAATACCGGTTCCAATTTCTTAGATCAACAGACCAAAAAAAAAACACACATTCAAAATTTTAAACTCGCCATCTACGAAGGCGCGTCTGATACGCTATTGTCTTAGCGTGGAAACGTTCCCCATGGTTTAGGCGTGTAACAGGATTACATTCTTCTGTTGGATTCGGCGAGTGAAACTTGTTTCTCGGTATTTAACAAGCAAAAACTCTATTTAGACCGTCCGAGGATGCAAATTAAGTTTCAGACTCAAGTAAAGTTAACTTCTAATTGCATAAAGGAAACTACCACACGCCTAAATACGGATTTAGATTAAAAATTACCGCGAGCGTCCTATTACTGTGACTATGGTATACACAGGGTGTTTTATGGTGACTATAGGCCTATAGAGAGTGATTTAGGGTGACTATAGGTCTATACAGGATGATTTATGGTGACTATAGGTCTATACAGGGTGATTTAGGGTGACTATAGGTATATAGAGTAATTTAGGGTGACTATAGGTATATACAGGGTGATTTAGGGTGACTATAGGTATATACAGGGTGATTTACGGTGACTATAGGTATACACAGGGTGATTTAGGGTGACTATAGGTCTATACAGAGTGATTTAGGGTGACTATTGGTATATACAGGGTGATTTAGGTGACTATAGGTCTATACAGGGTGAATTAGGTGACTGTAGGTCTATAAAGGGTGATTTAGGAGGAAAGGTTAATATTTTGGAAGCAATTATTATTGGTCGTTGTAATAAACAAATTCCATACGAACATGTGTCTAATTCTACAGGGTTACCGTGTTGAAGGTGTTTGAATTTATGAATACAGGAGCCTTGTGAATGGTAATAAAGAGAAATTAGTTACTGCTAATTTTATTTTAATCTTAATAAAAGTTTAAGTGGCCAATTAGTGGCACGTAAATTATAGCCTTATTACATATCAAACTAATGTTCGAAAATCCCACCGACAACCTCAGTGCACTTCGCAACTTCGTGTGCGAAGATCGCGAGTTGTTCGTCTGAGTTGATCTTCACGTCTCTTTATGCAGACAGCAGCATCCAAAATGCGAGCCAGCAATTCCTCTGGTGTATCGATATACATTTTGCAAACTTCACCTGTTATCCAACCATACAAACACAAATTTAACTTAATCTGGCCTGGAGGTTCAAGCAGCTCTACCTCGCAAAACCATTCAGAATCACACACATGTTTATATAAACTTCTTTCTCGCACAATAACCGATACTCAAACGTCCTAAAATACTGACCTCTGCTTCTGAATCACGTTGTATAAGGTCTGAAGCGTACCATTACTTAACTACTGCGAGTTTAAATTAGTTATGTGATCTGTGACTAAACCAATTTGTCAGACGTCAGAATGCGTCAACGTAATGACGTAATCTGTTAGCATTCAAAGAACAGAGTTCGGGCTGTCCTTTTCGGGTCCCTTCCCGAAAACTCCCTTCGATAAATATTGTGGTCGTGATGGTGCGCGAACTATGTTGTTACAACCAAGGGGCTACAGAACGAAGAAAAAGAAGTAGGGCACAGCTGAGCCACCATTAGCGTCTTAAGCAGCATCTCTTTCCACAGATACAATTGGAAGGATTTTTCCCGGTGCCGGAGTCATGCTTCCTGGTGAAGTATACCATTCCGTTGGCACAAGGTATTCGGGAAGCAAGGGGTTTGATTCACAACTGACACCATGTACCCTAACGCATGCTGCAGGCGAAAAGAGATAAGTAGATAAAAACGAGGCCCAATATGTCTTAATATCCTTATATAACAAAGACGCTTTAGATATGCCTCGTAAAGTCCCAGGACTCAGGAATTTGCATTTCAATGCCACGAGTTTCGACAATATACTGCCTGGCGGATGGTTATATCGCAAACGCTGAAAGTACAGGGCGAACAGTGGCATTACTAAGTTCCTCCGAACCATCTGTACCCCGTAACAGATAACAAGAACACCACATATGAGCGTTCACCGTTTTCAACACTTCACTTCATACAAAACAGGATAATTCTGTTGGTTAAAGGTAAAGCGGTCCCATTACAGGCCTGGAGTAGCCCAGAGAGTTCCAGGAAGTTAAGGTTCTCCGATTTCATGACAACGGCACAGGAAGGTGGTAAGGTTATCAGCCTTACGCACCGGCCGCCTTTACCCCCAGGAAATTCACCTGGTACTCATTTCTGTTAGAGGCTGAGTGCGATCGGAAGGATTTTATGTCAATGAAAAATTCCAATGACACCATCTGGAATCGAACCAGCGACCTTCCGATTTGTAGCACAGCACCTTAACCAAAGTGCTACCGCGGTCCCCAATTCTGTTGGGCACCGCAGGTTATTTCAGACACCTAATTGATAACGACTCTAGCAGCCACACAGGTCTGACTTCAATGCGAATATAGACAGACGGATCAAAAAGACATTCGGTATATCTCGATACCTGTCAGGATTACCCTGAATTATTCAGCACTGACGGCTAATTAAAACTAAACCGGTTATTAATGACATATTACGCTCCTTCGCCATGCTTCTGTATTTCTGCCTAACAAATAAATTACCTTAAAATATCAGTTTAAAGACATAGCCAACTATGACGTGATAAATTAAAACGTGTTAGGCTTTTCATACTCAGATATCTATTATGTCTTTATTCTGAGTTCTTGGCTTTATACGGCCTCTTTGGGGAGGGGGGGGGGTGCTGCAGTGGTGAGTGACATGGCATTAGTCTATAGTAGCCTATATCATCGCTCATAAACACAAAGCACTTAAACACGGTGGTTACTCTACACATGTACACGTCTCTAACACATAAACTTTAGAGTTGGGTGAGAGCCCCGCTGATATTTTGGCTCTTATAACTACACGCAGCAGATTCCTTCCTGAGACGCCACAAAGTTTTTTAACTAGACAAGACCCGCATTTTTTGGAACCCCAAAGTTCATTACCGCATTCACAAGAGCCTGCCACCCTGTCCCTATCCTAAGCCAGAGCAATCCATTCCATTCCTCCCCATACCAATTCTTGAGGATTAATTTTATTATTATTGTCCCACACATGCTTAGATCTTCCAAGTGGTGTCTTCCCCCCCCCCCAACGTTTCCCCACCAAAACACTGTATGCACTTCTCTTGTCTCCCATACGTCCCACACGCCCCGTCCAGCTCATTATTCGTGATTTGATCACCCGAAAAATATTTTGGGAGAAGCATGAAACATAAGATTCTCGTTATACGAAATATTAACCATTTCAATCCCAAGTATGGGGGCAGAATCGCCAGAATCTGCGACCCTACATTTTTTTTAAGAAACAAACTTTCCCACTCTATATTCAACAATTTTATCGCATACGGTGTTTTTGTTTCATTTTATTTCCAGCAGGAACATCAATTAATTCCTTAAACCTCATAAAATGAAGGATTTCGTAATGCGTAAACTGTAAAGAATGTGGAAGTACGAGTATATGCTATTTTCATCTTCACTGAGATTAAATGTGGGGTCAAAAGACTTAAAACGTTTCTGGAGAAAAGCACAATATGCGGTGTGTAGTGTACATCGCTGTCAAATAAGCAACGCAACCAAAAAAAATCAAATACAGCAAAAGCTTTGTGCATAGCACAGCAAAGCATGCCTCGTATGCGGTTTGTATCACTTACTAGCAGTCCGACGTTAAAAAAAAAAATTTATATCCGTGGCTTTCGGATTGCTACAACGTAGCTATAGCTGTCAGCAATTATCCGCTTGCTTATCCAACGCCAGTCGATTCCCAATTATTTTTCTTACACGCTTACCGGCTTCTTTTGACATTGACCCGGCTTCATTGACAGATTACCCTGCATTTGATGGCGTCTGCCGAAGGGCAATTCTGTCCGGACATGCTGCGTGTTCAGTGACCAGATCAATGTCCAAATAGCTTGTGTCGTCGTATTGACTTTAAGGCAGCGTGTTTAAAAACTGGATTCCTGGAACCATGGAGTTCGGCGAAGGGGTGTAGGGTACCGCCACACACTGAAGGAAGCTTGGGCACTTTTATGTCTTTGTAATTACGTTTAGCAACTAACTGCAATAATAATGTTGAAATAAGCGTAAGGGGCAACTTATAAATATGGCGTATTATATTTTCAAAGCGAATACTTCGGGAAGAAACAGGTGCTTAACGTCAGGATATGTTCGAGTCTTTTTTGAGAGGGGCTGCTCTAAGTAGAATAGATAGAAATGTCACTGTCAACACTGCCTCCCACCTCAATTGACCAGTGAGTGCGACAAAGACCAAACATAGAAATAAGCTGGAGTCTGGGGCAGATCTCCAGTTTTAACTGTCGCCATTTATACCAGATTTAAAGAGTTATGCGTTCATCAAAACAGCCTCATCTGTCACACTGGGAAATTGACACACAATAATATGTAATGTTGTATTGACTGAATAAACCGACAGTGAAGTTTTGTTAGTTGATTTGTTTAGAAGAAACAAAGAAAGAGAAGAAGGTACGGTCCAAGATATTATTTTTTAACTTTGTCTATTTTTGCAACTCAAAAGGGGGGGGGGGTTCCCGTGAAATATCTGTCTGGAAAAGGGTTCCACAAACCAAAAAGATTGAAAATTACTGCTTTAAAGAAACATGATGATTGGCACATAAACCAATAAGCCTTACAATTTAAGCTTGCAATTGTGCTTCGAAAACAATATCGAGAGATACCCTTTGTTCCAACATAAATTCCCTGAAATCTAGATGTTCTTGGAACAAAATTGCTGACACGCCTAAGCAGTCTATAAACTACATAAAGAGCACTTACCGTGAAGCAATATCCATAATTTTGCATGTCGACTTTGAACGATAACCACAAGAGAATTCGCAGTAACGTGTACAGTGATGCACGATACGCAAGGTGCCGTATGTTATCTCTTATCCAGACAAATTAATATTAAGCTAACGAGTTACAAAATGAGCAACAGTGGTTCTCATTTAGCGACAATGGAACAGCTGTTCGGACTCACAACATCGAAACCTGTCACAAGGCCCTCTGCCTCCTGCTACATCAGTAAAAGTCAACACACACGCGCCCTCAGGCAAATTCTTGCCTCACTGACTTTCCCTTCTTGTAAGTTGAGGATCATGTGGGGCAACCATACACGCCACTCGCCTGCGAGTTCACTGGCAGCCAGTATACTAGCATCGCTTCTGACACGTGGCAATGAGAGCAGTGGTCAGCTGCTAGTGCTATGGTTCTTCGTTCCCACACTCTGTTGTCTGTTGCTAACACATTACATTATCATATTTATACATAATCCACTAAAAACTAAGCCAAGAGACCTTATTAATATAGTTCATAGAGTCATATTTGATTTCATATTTCTCTCCACGTATTTTGTATAGTCCAAGCGCATCCAATTTCCCACATATAACCCCATGTATAAGTTTCACCGTCACGTTTATAGTTGTCGAATTACAAAATTATTATATACTGAATACAGAAGTGTAATCGTAGTTTTGTCTAGACTTGTTTCAAGTTAGACATGTCTTCTGGTTGTCGAAAATAGACTGGATCCCCAAAACATAGTTCGCCAGACAACCATATCTTTCTCCAAATTTCTGAACACCAACATACCTGTACCAAACTTGTACACTTTCAGAGGATCTAATGAAACATTACTTAACATTACTCTAAGCGTTGCTCTTAGCCTACATACTAAATTCGAATGAAAGCAATGTTGCTGTTCATGATGGTAGAAAGTTACATACTTAATTAATTAATTACTCACTCCATGCAGCAGAGTCCTTTTTGCAAAGCTAACCGGTTCTCAGCTGGTCAAGAAATTCCCCACATTTTATACAACCCGAAGATTCATTACCGAATTCACAAGTGCCCGCCACCTATCCCTATCGTGAGCCAGATCGATCCAGTCCATACTACCACATCTCACTTATCGAAGATCCATCTTAATAATACAAATCTCTGGTCACTCTTCCGTTGCTTAGGTCGTACCAAAGTGTCAGTCCAGGTCCGAGGCTTACTGTGTGAACATTTCATAACAAGACATGTTTTTACAGTAAAGAGTTGTTAGCTAATCGCCCAAACCTCAAGCTGGAGAACCACCCGTTGTCGGCTGTCTACGACTATTTATGCGATATATTCGCAGCTACCCTCCATGTTGGAGGTCGTTCCTCCATCCGCACAATGGGGACGCGCCACGCCGTGGTGACAAGGAGTATATCAGAGTAAGCTTAACTGCTTGCGGTGTGGCAAGAACTTACGGGTGTAAATAATTTCTTTAGGTGCACAGAATTTATAGTGTGAAACTACAGACAAGGACAAGATATCATAACAAGCCGATCATTCCTTGATTTATAAAGAGTAGTAAAATACACAATTCTGTGGACACAGAAAAGGAGAACTCTTGTTATGGTATTTGAATTCAGGTGAAAATCCAAGAGATATTTGGATTAGATATTATATTAATTTACTGCTGTCGGGTTTCTACCCTGTGGCAGTGGTCGGTAAACTTGTACAAAAGCAGGAAAGAGACAGCTGTATGCAAACGGATAAACAATATATAAAAAATAAAAAAACGCAGTATAAATTGAAAAAAATTGAAAACAAAAATAAAAAAACAAGAAAGCAAACATAAAAATAATATTAAAAAACATAAGTCAAGTGACTGGAAAATAACAAACAGAAGCAAATAATAATGACACAATGTACTGTACAGAACCTGCTTACAGCTACATACCCATAAATCAATGATAATACACACATTTCACACAAGATTATTACTTCCCTTCACTTCACTTCACTTGAAGCCTGAATGAGCAAACAACGTGGAGAGCTAATAGCACACGGAAGATGAGTGGTGAAAGAAACTGGTAGGAAGTGTGACTCAAGTGTCCCAACATCTCAGGCAGCAGCCGCTTCTGATGGACACCAGAGGGAAGGCACTGAAAGTCTAAGAAATTTCGCGTGTAGAAGGTGGACAATTTTGTTCTTAGGAAGGGGAATAATTTGAGCGGTGATTATCTTGGGGCAGCGTATTTGGTATTAAGTATGAAAGGTCTATACTTTGGAACGAAATTTTTATGTTTTACATTTGATAGGTCCCACAGCGAAAATATAGTGTAATTTGTGTAGCAACTTAACGATGTATTGTGGTTAAGGGGGAAAGCTTAGGTTCAGTTTAGCCTGGCACTCAAATATTTTAACAGTAACACAAGTTCCTAAATGGATCTTTGATTTATTTTAGACATATACACACACTTCTGTTTTGTGTCCATCTGTTCGGATACGTTACAGATCCCTGAATCAGGTAGATGGCGTTCTAAAATCTAGTTAGTAACTTAGTTGCAGAAAATATACAGAATTCCTATTACATTGCATAATCTGTTAATTCTCTTCGGGTAGCAATCTGCATCTATTCATAGAACCACGTCAAATTCGGTAATAAATTGAAGAACAAAATGAAGGGGTGTATGAACGTTCAAGCAGGAAGCACATGTACCTGCAGGCAGCACATATGCCTGCAGGCAGCACATATACCTGCAGACACCACATATACCTGCAGGCACCACATATACCTGCAGGCAGCACATTAATATAAACGTATAATTACGCTGACACACGCCTAAGCGTCACCGAAATTCGTGCTTAATATGCCGCATAAGAGCTTTCGGAAAATGAGTTCTTTTGCACCGCATTAGCGTTGGCGTGCCCAGAGGTAATCGGAGGGTGTGAACACCTAACAATCAGGCGCGCGAGCGGAAGTTGCAACTACAAATCTCAGCCAAGTTACATAAAAATATGGAGCAGTCTTAACACCGCCGGCGATAAAATTACAAGCGGAAAATGGCTGCCGTCCGTTTACACTTCAGACTCGTGCCGAATTTTATAGCTGAATGTAAGATCACTTATAATGGTCTACCATGATAAGTGGGTCCCTGTCATTGCGGCATGGTGCGTGCTAGGGTTGCGGATGGAGGAACGGCCTTCAGTGTACAGGGTAGCTCCGAATATATTGAATAAGCAGTCGCGGAGAGCCGACAGGGGGTGGTCCTCTGGTTTGTGGGTTGGGTGGGGTGAGGTGCTTACAACTCCTAACCGTAAAAACTGGCATAGTTACGAAACATAAAACAGGTGTCTCGGACCTGGACTGATTCTGTAGTATCGATATGGCTCAGGAAAGGCACAGGTGGCGGGTACTTGTGAATGTGGTAATGAACCTTCGGGTTCCATAAAATGCGGGGAATTTCTTGACTAGCTGAGAACCGGTTAGCTTCTCAAGAAGGACTGTGCTGAATTCAGTAATTATAATTTTCTGCGCATTCCGGCTTAAGGTTACGCCCTACGTTCCTTAGTATCCAGACTCAAAAACCCCGAGAATCGCATTTTCATGAGATTTACATTGCGAAAAATCTTCAGAATAAGTATCAATACGGTATATAAGTTCCTTTGCGACATCTTAAACTACTGAACTACTGAAGTGATCTCTTCCTTAGAGGCGTGCTTAGAAACCTTACATAATTCAACATTTGTGGCAGTCTACTTTGTTTTTGTTAAACCTCATCCGAAAAAATGTTTTGTTTAATAGAAGCCTGAAGTTGAAATTGACAGCGCTGCCTCAAGCGGAGGTTAAGGGAAAATGACATTCATATAATATGTCTCCGCTTATTTAACACACTAACAAAATACGCGTACACATACACAATAAAATACATGTATTATTATCAATACATGCATTATTATCAATACATGAATTATTATCAATATACGTATTATTATCAATACATGTATTATTATCAATATACATGTTATTATCAATACATGTATTATTATCAATATAGGTATTGTTATCAATACATGTATTATTATCAATATATGTATTATTATCAATATATGTATTATTATCAATACATGTATTATCAATATACGTATTATTATCAATACATGTATTGTTATCAATATAGGTATTGTTATCAATACATGTATTATTATCAATATATGTATTATTATCAATACATGCATTATCAATACACGTATTATTATCAATACTCCCCTACATATTTCCCTTATTGCCCCATATTCAGGGAGACGTTTAACGTATGCTCAAAACTATGTTACAACAATTGATTAGGAATCTTAAGATACATTTTACATGGGTTTAAAAATTTATTTGCATGTATTTAAAACTTCTCCCTGAAGATGGCGCAATAAGGGCCGAAACATGTAGCAGAGGATTGATAATAATAACACGTGCATTTTATCGCACATATGCATTTTCTTGGTGTATTAAAGATAAGGTTATTGTACGAAAAATGCATGGAAAGGAACATTTCAAAGATGACGTTCATAACTTCCCTCGGTCTCCGTTCGACGTACGACTGCCGCTTTCAACGCTTTTTACTTATTTACACGCGTTAAAAAGTGTTTGCTTTTATTTACAAGTAGCTTATAATCTGTTGGTTTCCGAAAGAAATCACCTAGCATCAAGAATTTTACGTACAAATTTATGAGTTTATTCATATTAAGACGTTCTAGTTTTTGACTAAATGTTTTAGCGTTTGGTACGCGAGAATTATTCGCTAGTAAAGTTCAGTGTCGGTTAAACCCAGCAAAACCAACGGAACTGTACAACTGTACAACTGTACAACTGCAAAGGCTCCAACCCTCTCTAGACAGTCAGTTGCTCCAGACTCGCTAGATATTTTGTAACAACGGAACATGTTTGCAATGAACAATATGTGCAAAACTCAATAACATATTTTACGTTCAATATAGAGTTTCTTGAGGCAGAATAGCTCAGTCACTATAGTTACTATGCTACGGGCTGGAAGACCGGATGATTGCGGACCGATTATTCCGTGAAGAATCAAGAGGAGTTTCTTTTCTCCAAACCGTTCAGACCGACCCGCACGCTCGCCTAGCCTTCTATTTAGTGGGTGCCCCGATCTGACCTCGGCGGTGAAGCTGCCGGGGGCCGAAGATAAAGCGCCAAGCTTAAGAACGAGAAAACCTACATCGCCTTTCCTCCATGTTTCTTTAGGAAAGGTACAAGGAAAATGTCTACCTCTACTTACACGTTGTTTGTAAGTATGAAGGGGTTTGAAATTACTAAAGAAGTGAGATCTAACTCAAAAATCTTCTGATCTTTGGGAATCTTTCTCAGCTTTATGTTGTCTCATTATTATTTTCTTCTCTTTGTTATTTTCTAATTACCCGACTTACGTTTCTTAACAATCTTTATATGTTTGTTTTCTTTTGTAATTTTGTTTTCTATTTTGTGTATTCTGTGTTTTTGTATTGTGTGTATTGTTTCTCCTTTTGTATATAGCTGTCCCTTTGCTATTTCTGTACAAGTTTACTGACCACTGCCAACGGGTAGAAACCCGTCTGCAGTAAATAAATATCACATCGTAATACTTCTCCTAACTTCGGAAGCCCATCAGTCAACCTACCTCCCACTTGGTTCGAAAGAATTTCAAGAAGAACATGCTGCAATAAAACACATACAGTTGGTGCAAGAAAAGAACGCATGAAATATGTTGGGCGCATTTTATGTTTATGGTTCCGTGCATCGCTGGTCTATATTAATAACTGTCCAACGAGATGCAAACACAAAGCAGTCTATTTATTATTCCGCAAGTTCACTCTACATGTTTTGGGTGTCAACCACACCCATCATTAGGAGTACACAAAACAGTAACTACAGCCTCCGGTACTGGTCATATTTTTTGTGCAGCTACTTCCCTGCAACGCGGCCAAGCTTTTGCCAAGTTGGATGGAGGTAGCTGCACAGTACCGGAGGCTGTAGTTACAGTTTTGTGTTCTCCTGATGATGGGTGTGGTTGACACCCGAAACATGTAGAGTGAACTTGCAGAATAATAAATAGACTGATTTGTATTGCATATCGTTGGACAATTATTAATATGTATGTTGGGCGCAGGCTACATGCGATATGTGTTTCTCGCAACGATCTTCTGGCGGAGATGTACCGACATTTCGGAGAAGCTGCTGCTTGCAACTTCATGTTTAAAGATGTTAACAGCCCCCAAGTTACTGTACTGGGATGGACGAACAAAACAAAAAATGGCGGAGCGAGCACTAAGTATGTACTGGCACTATCATTGCACACATTCCTAGAATTGACGTAACTGCAAGTGCGTGAAGACTTTAGACAATCGTGGCTTATTTCAAAGTAAGTTTCTAGAATTCACCTTCTTACGCGTTGGAAACTATGAAAGCCTTAACCGTGTTTGAAACATTTAACCATTAGATGATATTTTACTGCTTCACTTGGGCATCCTTATAGTTTTTTATATTTGTTCCTCCTAACAAACGTACTACGTTTATCGGTCTTCCGAAACGTTTCATAACAAAATATACGTCTATGTAATTCAGAGTGTTTTTACATTTACCTCTCACACTCTACATTTGAGAAACAAAAATGATAACAGGGGAATGTCAATAAAATGGGGTGTTATTGTTTATTAAAAAAACTCGGAAAATTTGTTACTTTTACTCTTACGCGTATGGATTTGAGTCTAGGGAATTAATTTATCTATCATGTCACAAATTCCTTGTTACACTCTAAAAAAAAACTTATCTCCATTTTAGCACCTTTGCTGGGATACGAGGAAAAATCTGCACGGGCAGACTAATAGGTGTGTATGTATTTGTTGGATTTACACACATACGTATACACACACACGTACACATGAACACACAATATAACAGTGTCTTGCTTCCCAATGCTCACCGATACACACAAACACACGTACACATGAACACACAATATAACAGTGTCTTGCTTCCCAATGCTCACCGATACACACAAACACACACACATACACATAAGTACACATGAACACTCCATGTAACGGTGCCTTGCTTCCCAGTGTTCACCGATATACACACACACAAACACACGTACACATGAACACACAATATAACAGTGTCTTGCTTCCCAATGCTCGCCGATACACACACACACACACACACACACACACACACACACCGATATCCGAATATTCCCATGACTACCACGCTTGTCCTTCTAAGAAATGTATTAAGGTGAAGAACAGTTTGGAACATTGGTGCAATGGCTGGGAGTAGGTTTTCGATTTACTCTTCCCACCGCGAAAAAAAATCCCAGAAAACGCCAAAGGTACGAAATTACTGCGAACCGTTAGTAATACGCTGTTAAAAGGTGCCAGTATTGCGGTATACCCTATAGATGCGACTCGAATCCAAATTACACGTTGTTTTAATTACATGACTAAACTACATATACGTAAAATTGTAACTGGTCAGTGAAAGAGCCACATCATGCACCTGAGGGCATTACACTGTTATTTGTTTGCTAATCGTCTCCAGCATGCATCAGCCAGTAAACTGCCATCGTGAGAGCAAACCATGAGTTGAACAAGACAGGTTATTAAGCTTTTACACTAATTATATATATTAGTTTTCATACCTGTATATACCATAAAATTTAAATCAATATTTGTGGTCATTATTCAAAACTTTACATAAACCGTACAGTTTAAACACACATAAAACTGGTGTAGGTATGAATAGTACCATGCCACCTTCCGACAAACATTCTGCTTCGACTTCTCTAGGTATTTCTTCAGGGTACAACCATGCCCCTACGCCCAAGCTGCACCGCTTGTTGTAACCTAACCCAAAGTAGGGATTCATACTAACCTAAGCTCACGGACGTTAAGGTTGAGCATCCCAAAACCTGTGCGCACGGTTCAGTACCAACATCCACCCTAACTTAACCTGAGAGCTATCGCTTTCTCCGTGATGACGTTGCTTTGTCGCCGTTCAGTGTTTGGTAATTAACCCCCCTGTAGTGACACCGTAATGATCGGTATTGTTCCTGTTCCTATTCTCCATAGTCATTGTTTATTGATATATTTTAATAACAATGTATGATGTTGATTTTGCCGCCGTAGTGTCTGGTGTTTGCACCCAAGTTACCACCGCGCCCAAGTTTCCGTAAAAGAATTGTAAATGGATTTAGTTTAGCAATATTAATAGCAGGAGCAGCAGCAGTAGCATCAACAGCAGGAGCAGCAGCAGCAGCAGCATCAGCAGCAGCAATAGCAGCAGCAGCAGGAGCAGAGCAGCAGCAAGAGCAATAGCAGCAGCAAGAGCAATAGCAGCAGCAGCAGCAGCAGCAGCAGCAGCAGCAGCAGTAGCAGCAACATCAGGAGCAGCAGCAGCAGCAGTAGCAGCAACATCAGGAGCAGCAGTAACAGCAGTAGCAGCAGCATCAGCAACATCAGGAGCAGCAGCAGCAGAAGGAGCAGCAGCAGCAGCAGTAGCAGTAACATCAGGAGCAGCAGGAGCACAACAGGAGCAGCAGCAGCAGCAGCAGCAGCAGCAGTAGCAGCAAATCAGGAGCAGCAGCAACAGCAGGAGGAGGAGGAGGAGGAGGAGGAGGAGGAGGAGGAGAAACAGCAGCAGCAGCAGCAGCAGTAGCAGCAACATCAGGAGCAGCAGCAGCAGCAGCAGCAGCAGCAACAGCAGCAGCAGCAGCAGAAGCAGCAGCAGCAGCAGCAGCAGCAGCAG
>Ga0123354_10002792_pt1 | contig 23523 bp, 15 predicted proteins | sample TergutLab28metaG_2_FD_97872 | JGI IMG/M metagenome (GOLD analysis project Ga0123354, IMG submission 97872) | Labiotermes labralis P4 segment gut microbial communities from Petit-Saut dam, French Guiana - Lab288 P4 | ecosystem: Host-associated > Arthropoda: Insects > Digestive system > Gut ... | reverse complement strand
CTCTGCTGGTAGTAAGCTCTGCTCTTCCAAATGTGTGGAAATTCTTTTAGCTATTATTCCTGTTAGGGTTTTGTACATGGTCGTTAAGCATGTGATAGGTCGGTAGTTTCTGACTTCCTTGCTTATTATTATTATTATTATTATTATTTCAGAGCGCACACTTGCTTCAACAGACTGGATTTACCACCTTACCCAACACCTGAGATTTTGTATGAAAAACTTCTGCTAGCTGTTGAAGAAACCAACACATTTGGCATCGAGTGAAATATCAAGCAGTTACCAAAGGTTTGAATGTAAGTGTTGTCATGGCAGCAAGTTGAGAAGTACAATGCAGTACAGTATGTGAAAGAATTTTGCAGAATATTGAATGTAAGTCGGCTATCAGTGAGTGTAGATGACTAGTACATACGTACATTGCTGGTGTAATTGGTTTAATATTTTGGTATGCTCACAGAATAATCTTAATACGTAATTGCCGACTGGTTGCTCACCATTTCAGATTAATAAAAATATTACACAGATGTTACTATTAGGTTGTTTTTTATGCAGTGACAATTAGAAATTTGAAATATTCAGGTTTGTGATTGCCTGTTTGTTTTTATGTAGTCATAACTAAAGATGTAGTCATATAATCTAACCAGAGAAAAATTATTAATTGCATCTTTTATAGAAATAATACCAGGGAAACGGTACAGTATGTTTCTAAAATCGATAATAGTTGTGAATAATGCCTTACAAGATTTACGAAACACACATAATATTTTATATTGTGTCACCATGGGGTTCAAATCCGATTAGCTGTTTGAAGATTTTAGGTTCCCACAGCAGTGTTGCTGAAGATGCAATTTTTTGGGATGTGATACTGTGTCAGTGGGTGGTAAGTATTTTCCTGTTGTTCAGAAGGCACTGAGCCTTTTAAATGTTGGTAACTAACCACCCAGTCACACAGCATGACATCCCAGACAACCTGCCTCCGTACATCAACTATTGCCAGAAAACTTGACATACACTGAAAACCTACATTCTGTAGTTCGTGTACTGTCATAGAAGTCAGCATGGACTGATGCTAATTCTGTAGAACTGAGGACTGTTTCCAGTGTGGAGGAAGAAAAAAGAATGTGGTTTAGTGCTGGTAGCATAATTATTACATTTAACCTACTTCATCTGGCACATGTGCAAGGACGTACAATGTGTACTTGAATGACACTTAAAGATTACATATTTTGCTTCTGGTTCTGTCATAGTTTGGTCCACCCTCACCACCACCACCACCACCACCCTAACCACCACCACCCTAACCACCACCACCCTAACCACCACCACCACCACCCTCACCACCACCACTTAGGATTAGCTCATTAGCCTATCAACTTGAAGCTGTAATCTTTCACTGATACCTGACTTCTTACACTATACTATGTCATGAAAATATATCCTGATCATTGTGGTTGCAGTGTCTAATTTATGGAAAGGAGAATGAAATATTTACGATATAAGGAGCTGTAACTTGTGCAATTGAATGTCTCTTAAATAATGTGATGTGCTTGGCAAGGATTAGCTATAAAATAATGCACATCGTGCAAGTTGTCATGTACAGGTCAACCCTAGGGAATCTGTGGTCAATACTTCAAATAGTCAGACAGAGATAATTTAAGAATGTAAGGTTTCTGTCTGCCCCTTCCAGATTGACAGACACCTTCTTGATACGACATGTGTGTGATGGACTGTTGTTTTTGAAAATAAGAAGTGGGCTCATTTACATGAGTCATGTCCTGTTATACTTATTTTGCATATATTATTTCCTTACAGACCTTTTAAATAATTAGATATAATGAAAAGGGTTATGTAAAAAATATGCAGAAAATATCTGCATCAAACTAGGTTCTTGGAATAGTGCACATTTTGTGTGTTGCATCTTGTGCAAAGACACCAGTATATACATATGAGAAAGAATGTTAACCTTCATGGTTCCGTTTAGTGTGTGTTAAGTCAGATCATAAAGATTGAAATATTGGTGCTGTACAAGTAGCAAGACAGTGGTATGATCTCATACAGTCTCATTAGGGAACCTAACAGTAGTTTGCTGCAGAGCACAAGAATTGCCGTAGCTTTTGCGGAACAAACAAGAAGGTATAACTTGTATATGTTTTTGGACTGAAGTCCATTCACATACAAATTTGCTGTCTAATCCGGCCAACCAATGCTTGCCTTGTATTTAAAAATGAAAATGTATTTCATTTGCGTCCATATTTGTTCATTAGCGCAAATGGCTTCCACAGCTGTCCAGGAATGATGCCTACCACAAGTATAATTTTAGTCCTTTTACTGTTACTGAAGGAAAACATATTTCATGTGCCAGTATTTGCCAAATTATCGGACTTTGGACATCCATACAGTACTTACGTCTGCATGTATAAATAATTAAATATATAATATATGAGGAAGTGGTTGGAGGTTCTCACAGTGGTGACCCAAGATTTTGGTGTCCTGGGATGTGACACCATGTAGTTTGGTAGGTTAATAAATTTAATAGACACCTGCTGAATCCATCTTCAAGGTAGAAGAGTTCTACCTTGAAGTTGGAGGCAGCAAGCTCACTCTGCTGTCCTCAAGGTGGAGGCAGTGGGTTCCTGATAAATTTGTGTATCCTACCAAACTGCATTGTCTCACATCCAAGAAGACTTAGTGACCAAGGATGTAATAATGTTCTGCCTGGTCAGGGCAATCATTGGCAGGGAAGAGTGGAAGAAACTCCGTGAAAATCCTGCACCATTGCCACCTTGTCCAATAAGAATCTGACACAGTAATATGGAATTGAATGACCTGCTCCACAGTGAGAAGCCATTGTCTAACCAACTGAGCTGTGGGATGCCCTCAGTTTATATATTTGGTTTTAAATCTGAACTTACCAGATTTATTCCAACATTGTTTGGAACATAATTTCTGAAATGTCATACAGAGTTCCACAACGGCTCATCTTTATTGTTTATGTGTTGAGGGTATGTTACTTCATGAGGTAAAGTTTACATTGTTCGAACCTTAAGTTTTCAGACTCAGCCTAACATTGAACTAAAATTTGGAATTTTGATGTCTGGATTTGTTTGAACAGAGGATCCCCTGACCCTTCTCATGAGCCATTTATTTAACATGTGTCATACCACCAGATTCCCTGTGTTATATTTAAATATTAAAACTGTTGACTCAAATGTAGTCCCTTCCAGACCCATGCACCCTGAAGCATTATGACGGGACAGCTTTGATGGGGCCTTCTAGTTGTGCTTACTGCGTTGATAGTCACTGGGTAAGAATTACAACCGAAGCCATAACAATAATAATATGTACAAAAGGTTTTAGTCTTGCTAATATTCTGCTGCATGGTAAATATAAGAGTTCTAGGATGGAAAATCCATAATAGTACTGGGGTCATGTTCAGTTTTACATTCTATGAAATGGGTTCTTGGAGCCTGAGGTTCAAAGACCACTTAGACACAAATTAACTTTTTTTTTTTTAATTTTTATTTTTTTAAACCAAAGGAATCATGTAAGAGATACAGTTTCTTTCTTACATAGTTGTGAAAACACATCAGTGCTATTACAGAGTGGTGTCCAAAATGTTTCCCCTCTTACATGATGAACAAAATTTATTTTTTTTTAATATAGAATGTTGGCATATCACATACATTTTGAAACACACAGCATAGAAAATTGTTTTTAGTGTACAGTGTTATTCCCATTCTGCCTCATTATCCCCTCAAGACCATCTTGTATGTTTGTGGTGCCCTTACAACATAAGTTGCTGGAAACTGTAGTACAGCTGAATGACCGTGGCTCAGAGTTTCATTCATGAACTGCATTTCCTTGAGTACAGTTTGTACTGTGTTCACAGAAAGAAATCACACAGCAGTTTTTACACAGCATGGCCAAGTAACAGAGTTGACAGTTTCACTTAAAATGAATGACTTATTTTGTGGCTGGATGCAGCATTCTTCTTCATCATCATCTTGTTATTTGCCAAGGTCTATTCTTCCAGTAGGATGGTAATGGAGGGCAACCTTTGGGTGTCTGTTGCCTGTCATTAATTTCCATGAATTGTCCCACAGAGTCTGAGATTTGTTTATAGTGCAGTATTACTTTAAAAAATCAAATAAATGGGTAAAAATCTTGTGTGTTACTCTGTAGTTGGGGGACTTATCTGAAAGTTTCCAGACTCACTACAAGGACCAAGAATTCTAGTACAGCTGTCTTCCACTAGGTACTGTTGTATTGCTATCTTCAGAGTCTGTATAATGAGTTTTTCAGTTATAACCATTAGTATTGCTTGTCAGTAGGTGTTTACTGTTGTGCCTGTTAAGTGTGAGCTGGTTCTATAATGAAGGAATAACAAATTTGTGTTAAGTTTTCCTTTTGGCTCAGGAAAACTGTGTCTAAAGCATATGAAAACCTCAAAAAAAGCTTTTGGTAACATTTCCATGGGCAGAACAGTCTTCTGAGTAGTTTCTCACTTAAAACATGGGGAAACTTTTGTTCAAGATTGTAAACTTTCAAGTCATCCCTTTACAGGTTGCACAGATGAAAATGTAGGGAAAGTTCACATAATTATCATCAAAAGCTGGTGAAGTACCATTTTGTACCAGGCTGACAGGTTTGTTCCATGATTGATCACCAGCAAGCAGAAGCGGCCTCAATTTTTATCTGCTAAAGCATGGCTGTCATGTCATGCTATCTGCACATACCTGATTTTTACCCTTGTGATTTCTTCTTGTTTTGGAAAATGAAATTGCAGCTATGAGGGCATAGTTTTCAGGACGTCCCTGACCATCCTACATGTGATAGCAGAAAGTTCCAGTAGTGTTTCCAGCAATGGCAGAAATGCTGGACATATTGTGTAAAATCATAGGGGGATACTTTGAAGGGAACAGCAGAGACCAGTAACAGAAATTTGTTACAGAATTTTTTTGCCCTCATGTATGAAGGCGGCTTGTTCATTATAAAATGGTGACTGATGTGTTATTACAGTCTTAGTAACAGGTTACTGGAAGTCAAATTTTGTAACAATGGTTCATAAATGCTTTTCTATTAGACAATATAAAATGTAAATAATATGTTTCTAGGTTGTGATATTTTGTAGGTGGTCACCAACATTTGAAGGAAAATGCTGCCTCCAACTTTCAGGGCCACAATGAGTGGGTTGAGTATGGGGTTAGGTCAGGGGTGCACTAGTTTTCCAAAAATATAGGAGATAGTTCAAAACTGAAGGAGTCCAAAAGGTGTTTAAATGCAAGTTACATATTTAAGGCCCACAAATATTAGATGCCAATGTACAAAATGTAGTCACCCAGGATTTATGCACACTTTGATTATGTTATGTAAACACATTGCAAGGACCATGGCTGGTCACATCTGGGTTGTTGGGGAGAGATGTCTCATGTCTTAATTTAATGTATTGTCTTGGCTTTTGCTTGGAAGGATTGAGGAAAACCACAGAACTGCCGGATGGCTCGTCTGGTCTGAAATGTGGACCTGAAATTCCCCAAGCAGTAAGAAGTAACATTAGCTATGCAACTGTTGTGCTGGATAAGAAATGGCAGATGTTGTAAAACATGGCCTAGATTAGTAATTTTGTCATTGTACAGATGGGCTACAGGCTGGGTGACCTGCGTCTGATTTGCAGTGGAAGTGGATATTTTTCCTTCTTCTTGTTATCACAACCAGACCACCTCGGAAGCCAGATGTTCACTCGGTGTTGGGGACTCTTGTTTGCTGGGGCAAGTGGCCAGTGTACAGAGCTAACAACTTATATACCCTAGTGCTGAGGATAAGAATGATTCTGAGTCTGTGATTGAGAATAACTCTTTTCATCAAGCAGAGTAGGTACCTCCCTGCCTTTTCATCTGAGGGTAGGAACAGACCCAGTTTTCAAATCTTGTGTGCTGTTAGGAATACCTGATGATGGACAAGATCCAGAAACCTTGTCATCCAAAGTGTTGATGGTTAAATAATCTTTTCCATTGATGCACAGTGGTCCTGTATTGTGGTCCAAGTTAGTAAGCAGAATGCACAAACCTGCTAATATTGTTGCTTGTGGGAATGACTTCTGCTGGGAAATAGTGTTGTAGACATGTGCAAGGATTCTGCAGGGAAGTGATGTGGAAATTTGACCTCATGCTGCCAAGGACTGTCTAACATTTCTGTGAATATTGTGTTAGGATCTTGAAAACTGTAGTGTACCCAGACAGATATGCTAGATAGTTTTCACAAACATCTTGGTGTATTAAATATTTGACAAATGTTTTTGAACAATTCATACACAGCACAGTTTACAAATACTTTGTGACATATAATATTTGTATGCACTTACATTAATGTTTCATACACATTCTATTTTTTTCATTAGAATACATATGCTATTATTGCTTTTAAAGAAAGGAGAAGGGACAAAGAAGATGACTGTAAGGAAAGTGATGTATTGAAGTATTGAGTTTATTGGTAATTTTTATTGCTTGTATTATATACATATATATAAAAAACAGTCTTTAACATGTGATGATTCTTGGATGCTAGTCAGTAGAAATGTTATCATGTGTATGTGTGTGTATTTTGTGATTATCAACAGGCATATTGTTTCATCATGTAGAAATTGATTTGCAGTTTTGTATAATTTCTTAACTTCTTGATCACCATTTCTAAATCACATTAGATAGGTTGTTTTGATCAAGAAGAATGAAAGACTGATAGAGATGTAAAGGAGAAGTCTGAGAGCAGATGTCTTATTCTTCACTATCCAAAGAATAATCTCATAGAGAATGTGTATTTCTTTTGATTTAGCTGATGTATCTTGATGCTGACATATCCTACTGATCATTGCATCACTGTGTTTCATTGCGAGCTTCAGCATGCCCTTTTTCAGTTTCATCTGTAAATAATTGCATATGATTTTCATCTAGAAGTTATTTATTTGAGTAAAATATTACTTTTGGGTCTGGTTATGTGTGACTTTTAGTGTGAGCAAGTGTGAGTGAGTGAGTGAGTGAGTGTGTGTGTGTGTGTGTGTATGCGTGCATGCGCACGCGAGTGTATAAGCATATGATTCTACCTTGTCATAATTATTCATGGGTGGAACAATCCATGTTCCAGTGATCTCTTACATTGTTTTTGCATGAGAGTGTCACACGTGGCAGTATGAAGACTTCTTTGCCATCATTCTGGAAAAATAAAACCAAATCTTGAACTGTTAAAGTGGGACAGTTACTGAAATTTGTGGTACATGCTTCACACACACACACACACTCTACTGCAAGGAATAGTTTCAATAGGACTAATGTCCTCTTGAAGTACTATAGCAGAATTAATCAGTTCTAGACACACTAGTTCAGTGTAGTACCAAATTATGGAAAATGCTTTAGTATTGCAAATTTCTAGATAAAAATTCCTGCTATATTTTGAGGATTTTGGCATTTCTCATGGCATGTCAGAATTTTTATTTATTTATTCCATGATTTCTCATGGAACCCTGAGTGGGAAACATTGCACACGTGTGATTCTCATGTAGAGAGTGTTTCATTGAAGTGTCTAAATTCTTGGTGTAAATGATATAATAAACATTCCAGAATTCTTGGAGAAATATGGTATTTAAATATAGCATTTTAAGTATTGTTCCTTAAATGCTGTAACAACAATTGTGTCCTATGAGATTTGAGTTTCTCACAGTGGCATTGATAAAGATTGCATTGTTCTGGGTTGTGATATTATGTAGACTGGTGTCACCAAGTTTTGTCCAGCCTACAACTTCTTGGACTACCACAAAGATGGAAGCGGTAAGCTTTGAAACATTGGTACCCATATACCACTCTACATGGTGTCATATCAGAATACTCGAATCTTTAACAGTTTTGTTCACAACAGTGTAAAATGTATTGTACTTTTTTTTCTGTAATGACTGTATATCTGTTTGTATGTTTGTGGGCTGTAATGATGTAATGTTTCATTGTACTGGAGACAGTGAGTATGTTTTTGCTGTTCCAATGCCAAATAGTAAACTTGTTATGAAATAAATCCAGCTCCTGTAAGAAGTGCCTCTGTTTTGTTTTCAGCAAGCAAAGCCACCAGAATAATCCTGCAGGATAGGGATTTAAATCAGTTGATTTAACTCACCAACTGTGAGAGGGAAGGACCAGAATCTGTATCTTGCCTTATGTCTCTACTCCATCACTCTAGCCAACCAGTTTAAATGCCAAATGTACCTGTTGATGGCCAGAGTGTTTCTAGCGTAGTATGGACATTTAAATGTCTGCAATGCAGGAGACCAGCATATGGCTCACTAGACCATTCACCAGCACATTTTACAGACCAGCACATGGTCACATAGGAACACAAAGGTTCATCTGTATCCTGATCTTGTGTGGGTGTGTGCATGCACATATGTATATACTGCATATATTACTGCATGGCTGGCAGTTCTTATAACTATAAAAACTTTTCCTTTGAAGTTTTTGTAGAGACATAAGCCGGTAACTGAAGTTGTTTGCGGATATGCCTATGCAACAGATTGACTCATTAATGAATTTACTGACTAAACGGTAAATTGATTATTTAACAGATTATTTGAATGGAAGCATCACGATGTGCGTGTAATGTAATATATTAAATAGTGTACGTAAGCACAATCACTTTATTACTCAAGGTAATTATAAGGCTGTAAGTTCCTATATAGGTAGATGCATTTGGCTTGACTAACCGAAAATTTGAATGGAAGCATCACGATGTGCTTGTAACGTAATATAATATGCCTTATAATTACCTTGAGTACTAAAGTGATTGTGCTGATGTATACTATTTAATATTATATTAACAGATTATGTTCAGTCTCAAAAGTTTGTACAGGCGGTCCTCATTATCCTTGGTCAAATACGACCAGAAAAATGCCTCTTAGAATGTTCTTCAAGTGGGGAATTTCTGCCCTTAAGAAATAATATTACCATTCACAAATAAGTTGTGTGCAGGAACTTGTGGGACAAAATGCATATCAACACAAGGTTGAAGCTACTTTTGTTGGAAAAATTATGACCCACAGATTTGATACCCTGAAGTGTGGGGAAAGTTTGTGTTTAGTTCCTCAAAGATTTTGCCTGTCATATGCAGAAAAATTGATAACACAGGCTGATAACAGACAAGTCAAGTTTCTGTTATTGCCCTTCGGAGCACGGTTTTTATGAAGCAGTCCAACTATTGCCTTGATTTCTGTCCTAGGTCTTTCTCAGTCTTTCAGCTTCTTCCTCTATTGTTATCCTCCAGCTCCTACTTGGTCGTCCTTTGCTGCGTTGTCCTTGGAGGAACTCTAAGCTTGTTTCTCTTTGGCAGAGGAATTTCTTCTTCAGTGTATAACTGATATGCTTCCATTTGTGCAGTTTGATTTGCACTGCCACTGATTTCTCTTGTCCCTCCACAGTTTTTCATTGGAGATATTGTTAGGCCAGATCTTAAAATCTTCCTAAGGTACCTGTTTATATATGCTGGCATGTCCCTTGTGTTTCTGTTTGTAACCTTCCATGTTTTGCACCCATATAGGCATACAGGGACAGCCTATAATTTTTTTTTGTGGGAATAAGAAGGCCTGAGTAGTAGCTGTATGTGTAACAATACTTGAAATTCCTCCTATTATATGTTTCCCTTACTTACTCCATGGTGCAGAGTCCTTCTTGAGAAGCTAACTGGTTTGCAGCTAGTCAAGAAATTCTCCGCATTTCACGGAACCCGAAGGTTCATTACCGCACTCACAAGCGTCTGCCACCTGTCTCTATCCTGGGCCAACCCAATCCAGTCCACATAACCACAATTATATGTTTCCCTACATTTTTTAATGTAAAAAACTGCTGCATCAGTTAAATCCTTTATAATTCTCAGCCCTTTTTTGTAGCCATATGTTTTTGTGCAACATATGGCAGCACCACAAGCAATTTCAATGGGAGAGATTGATGTGTATTTAAAAGGAGCAGAGTCTAAATTCTTGGTTACTGGATGTGAGAATCAGACTTGTGTTCATGAACAATTGTGTAGAGTGTATGGTGAGGCAACTGTTGCTGTGAGCAGTGTTTTGACAATGGATAGGATGGGTTAAAAACAGGAGAAGCTGAACCTCATGACAAGACAGTTGTCCTAACACAGCAGCAATAGCTGACAATACCTGCTGGTTTAATGACTTTGTATGTGGCAATCACATAACGATACACTATGCTGCACCCCATCCACTGGTAAAGGTAGTGTAATGGCAGTTACTGAAGAGCTTGGCTATTCATCTCTGCATACTTCATACCATAAATTCTGACACACACATGAAGGGGCAAGGAGGTACTGGCTTGCGTTGCAAATTGTTGCTAACTGGGGTCCACCATTTTCAACCTAAATCCAAGTGAAAAATGGTGGAATGGTGCCATACAAACTCCCCAACGAAGATGAACTTCAAATGTGTGCCATCAGTGGAAAAATGGTGACAGTCTTTTAGGATGCAACAAGTCTTATTCTTTTGAATGTCATTGCCTAGGATGACAACTGAACTTTGATCACTGTAATGAAACCCAAAGAAGTCTGAATGTTTACCTTCAGCTTGTCTGTCCCACATGATAAATGTGTGAAGTGCTGCTCCACCATGACAGTACCATGCCACACAAGTGCACACACCAGTGGGGGTCATTTCAAAATTGTTGCTGCACCCAACCTGCAGTCCTGACCTCACACCATCACACTGTATTTTGAACTGTTGGTTCCTTTGAAAAATGGCCTGTGAGGGCAGAATTATGTGGATGATGGGGCACTGAAGAATGTTGTGTTCCAACAGCTGCAGAGGAATTAGAGCAAATTTACTGGATGGGAACACCTGTATTTTATTCAAAGTTGGAAGAAGACTGGTGACAAAGATAAGGAGTATATGGAAAAATAACTTTGCCTTCAGGAATTGTGTAATAATTTTCACGTATACCATGCAAACAGCATGATATGAAAAAAAGGAGGCAGCATTACTTTCTGAATGATCCTCAAATGTTGCAAAATACATATCACACAGTGATTTTTATGAAGGATTGGTGAAACCTGTGAAGTACAGAAATGTTCAAAACTACTCAAGTCATACCTCTTTATAAAGTTATGCTAACATTCCACACAATCTGTCTTGCACCATGAACACAGGAAGAACATTACTGAACTCCAAGGTACAGGATTTAGCTGATTCAGAGAGTTCTTTTTTCATGCAACCCAGACATACACTTTGTTTACAGAAGTGTAGCATTAACCCTTTAAACGCCGAGTTAAATCCCATCTGCCATCTGCTAGCATTATTCAGAGATCACCATATTCTCCACATTAGCAGGTAAAGGGTTAAACTTACTTAATCCAATTTTTATTTACACATCCTGCATATTTAAAATTTGATTTTAATAACCTTCATGCATGCTAGAACCTCGTAACTGATCTCTGTTCCCTGTGGTAAGATTTTGCTTTTCTTCCTGGGATTAGTGTATGTGGTGAAATAAGAATCACTTGGTTTCATTCCCTTTACACAGAGCTGTAAGTGGATTTTGTCATATATTCCATAAACTTCTACAGATGTGTTGTCAGTATTATTATTTGCTTTATCATAACATTTTTGTTTGGTGGAATTGAATTTATAAGCTAGCAGCAAGAACACTACGAAGAATACTGCTGGGAATCTTATGCTTTGCAATCTTGACTTACAAGAGACAAAACATGAAACCTAGCTTTAGACACAATACAATATCTGCCAATGAGGAGGTCCACAAGTAGGCCGAAATTGAAAAAGTGCAGCCCCTTATGAACACACCCCTGTTTTCTAGCTAGCATACCTTAGGTTCTACGGGAAACAAATATTTTACTGTGACACCTGCCAGCTCAACCATCTTTGATGTCGACGCGTAATTACCAAGCTACAACATAAAGCTACGACACCGTGATCTTAACACGATCAGAAATTTGAACCATGCATAAACAATAACACTTCAATTGAAGCACGGCACATGTAAATGTCAAGGTACATATTTCAAGTTAATACCGTACGACCTAAACCTTGAATTCACCGCTGTAACAAAAAAATCGTGCTGGGATTTGTTTAACGAAGATTACCTCTCATTTGATACAATTCCCTCGGAATGGTTATTTCAGACGGCCACATGATAATCATCAGGATTGTGACAGGGAGTTCCCATATTAATACTACATCTATTTCAGTTACACATCGCACGACATTACGCAAAATTACGGTCAATTCTGATTACACGTAAACATTCAATCTGGCCCCGTCAGAGATTACCAGCGGCAGAGTGATGAAGAGTGTAGATTCTGGTAGACTCTACTCAGCGGTGACCTAGCGGAACGGAGCGGAGAAGTGGAAAGTGAAAATAATGGCCCACATGTGTTTATTGAGTGTTAATTATTTGGAGTCTCATACCAAGTAGGAAGTGGACTCAAGTTTTATAAATGACTGAGCTAAAAAGATACGTTTTTTAGTAATTTTGCAATGAAAATGTAAAGTGATATGGTTCCACCCTTAGTGTGTATTCTCCGGAGCTTATATAGAGGCCTAGCCAAGTGACATGAAGGTCGTTGAGCGATTGATTATTTATAGCAGATGATTTCTCTGACTGTATTGGGTTTCACAAGCAATGGGCATTTGGGTGAAACGAAGGCATTTGTCAGTGCTGTAATATGTAAGTACAAATATGTAACTTTTTGCGTTGGTTTCTCCGATTAGGAAACCAATAATGACAACTCGATGCAATTATAGGCTTGATTGATTAGCTAACGAACATTATTATATATATATATATATATATATATATATATAAGTATATATATATATATATATATATATATATATGCTATGATTCATCAGTTTTGGAAGAAGACGAAACATATATACGTGCTGAGTATGATTGTTTTCCACTTGAAGTTGTGTAAACGTTTTCTGTCGTAGGGTATTCTTATATCTAGGTTAGGATTGAGATGAGATAGGTTAGCTTGCATAATGTGATACCAAGCATGACAGTCTCATGGCCTTGCAGGCGTATTTTGAATCATGTCTCTAATTATGCATGCAACTGTATCTGATGTATATTTATTGTTTACAGTTACAAATAATATTTTTTACCCTTCATGAATCATGGACAACCTTGGTGCTGGAGGGGGGCGTCGACGTGGTGCTACAAGACACTCAGCAGAAGATCAAGCTCTCGATCAAATAGCAAAGGAGGTAAGAGTTTTTTCCTTGCTCATTTTGTTTTCATTTTTTTTAAAATGTAAATTAAAGTGTATGTCTACCATGGGCTGTCAATGGTGTTTTACTGTGGTTAAATTGTATAGCACAGTGTGAGTTGTCTGTTATACAAAATCACAGGGAAGTCTTTGATCGAACAGGGTCCCATCTTAGGTAAGTCAATATTGCTGCAAGGTTTTTTAAAATTGGATTCGACTGGATCACATTGCTTTATAGGGGCGCAGATTGTATTCTGGACTTTACTGTACTCCCTGTATGCAGTAGAATGAAAGAGTGATTTAGTATCAGATGTGGTTATTTTGCCATGGTATATGTGAAATAGCTATTCATGATAGCCTTCCAGAACTATGTCAGCTATGGGATTCTGTGATATACATCTCTACATCCAAACAACTGTGAATGCATATTTCATATACTGAAATTTTTCCATTTCTTGCATGGTCAGTCTATAATATTTTTAACATTTTGACTTTGTGTTGTTTCATACTTGTAACATTCACTTGAATTTTGTGTGTCAAGCTCAGACGTGAGTGTGTGTGTGTGGGTGTATTCTTGTGTATGTATGTATGTATTTACTGTATGTGCATGTGTCTGATATGTATCATATGATCAAGCCATAATTAGGGGATATACAAAGTCAAGCAAACTGTAGTGGTATTAGCTCATTAACGTTTGGTTATAAAATTTATGCTAGAATTATTAAAAATAAAGTAATAGCATGATGAGGATGATGATTATCACTAGACTGTGGTTTTATATAGCTGTTTCTGTATTTGCTGTCTTTTAGTGCTACATCTTCCATTCTTAAGGTTACTCCATTTTCTAGTTCTGAGCAATTCATTAACCATAGAATTCCTTCTTTCCACTGTTTCCTCTGATGTCCTCAAAAGTTTCGTGGTGGGATTTTTTTCCCCACTGTTTCTGTTTCTTTTGCACTTGTCACCACCACCACTATTATCAACATCATCATCATCATCCATTTTGTATTCTATCCTTTCTTAATACTTCGCACTTCTTTTTCGAATAATGCATTTCCATACTGAATAACACATTTTTCCCTTGGTCATATATAGCCCACATTTCACATCCATAACATCCAACTGCCTCTATCATAGCTCTTATACTTTTTTTTTGCCATGTTGGAGATACTTTTGTGGGTTTTATCAGGCATTGTCTGGTTTCACTGAAGATCATGCCTGAGACCCACTGAATGAAGCATTTAGCACTGTGAGTTAATTCCAGAGCATCAGAATATTGCTGTCTTCTTCTGTGAGAGATCTTTGAAGGCCAGCCTAGTAATGTTGTTTCTCTGATGTAATTGCACAGTGATCCATGAGTTGTATTGTTGCTTGACACATGGGAACAGAAACTTCAGAAAGATGAGACAGCCCACCTATCCTCTTCAGTTTCAGCCACTATTTATCCTTTTAATGAGTAACGATGATGACATTCTGTAAAACCTTTACCTACAGCATCACATTGTTACTCCTAACTTTATCATTCTGTGTTCCTTTGCTGCTACACTGAATGTATGAGACATTGAAAGAATGGAAGCTTAACTTAAATGTACCTGCATTTCTGAAAATGCGTGTTTGTGTTGAACCAATAAAAAAATCACTCATACCATCCCAACCAGATATTCTGCAATTGAATGACAAGGATCTGACGCTATGTTTCATCGTATATGTTTCTAGATAGGCATGGTCTCTTGTAATTGGTGTGTAGTTACATAAAGTATGCTACCACTTCACAGTTATGGAGTATCAATTAAAGATTCAGGAGTCTGAGGGTAGGATGCAATAAAAAAACAGCCATTTCACACCCCTTTACTTCTTTCAAAGAAAAGTTGTAATGTTTGGTTTTATAATGACTTCCATGGTCCTGTTTCAAGAAGATGGGTCATCAAAGTTTTTTTTTTTTCAGCAGTGGACTACATGACACAAGGTTTATGTGTGTAAGCCACATTAATTTTAATTGATAACAATGCTGAGTTATAGCTTGCTAATGATTAAAAATATGGATGTTTTAGCAGTAATACAAAAGTAGCAGCAGGTGGTTAGATTCTACTAGCCTGCTAGATCATGTGTGCTGCCTAATAAGTAGGGTGTACAAATCCTGGATGCCAGAACCTGTGGGTGACTTAAATTTTGTGTGCTAGTGCCTAATATTTGTTGATCCTCAGTGTGGAACTTGCTTTATGTTATGCTTCTGGAATTTACAATTTTGAGGTGATTTCTAGATTTTTTAAAAAGTTTGTGGGCACCTGCAAATAAAGAGTTCTTGCTAAAAAGTTAAATTGGGATGTACACCAGGATCAGATGGGCCACATGGTCTGTTTTCTGTCTATAACAGAACATTTGACATTTGTGTCTGAGGTAGTGTCTTTAGGTAGGATAGCCAAATCGTCAGATTGTATATTCTTAATGCAAGTTGCTTGAGGCTTGTGTGTCTGTGGTTGTGGTGCTCAGCACAGTTGTTGCATGGACTAGAACAGTATGACATGTTAAGTTGGCAGATTATGGAGCTGAAACAATGGGCAGAGTAGTTGTAATTTTTAGAAATTCAGTATCTTTTTTTCTGCATGTGGTTAGAACATTGTTTCACTGCATCCAGGGAGAATAGATACCCAGTTTTTTTGTTTTTGTTTGAAAGGATTTCTTTATAATTATGAATTCTTGGGAATGTGGAGGGATTTTCAAACAGTCAGGTGAATTTATACATTTCCAAGCACATTCATTTCCAGAAGTCTGTGCAGTGGAATGTGTATGTAATACTTCTAAAGTTTTAATACAGTATGACCATACAGTATTCAGTATCTTGGAGTTATATGTCTTCAAAAGCCAGGATAGTTTAGTCATTATAGTGACTAGGTAACATGGTGTGTGACTGAGGAACTGTAGTTCAGTTCTTAGTAGGGACAGAAGATTTTCATTTGCACCAAAACATCTTGACTGGCTGTAGAGTCTACCCAGCTCCTATTTAATAACTGTTGGGGACATGAAACTGACCACTCACCTCCATCTGGTGTTGAGGTTAAGAATACATGTATGCATGGAGCTGTACTTGTACTCCTCATGTGCTTTCATGATAAACACAGTTACAACTTCTTTATCTTTACGTTTGATTAGGGGTACAAAAATTTTCCAAAAATTGAGAAGCCATCTCAGAATTCTAGGCACCAGAAGGGTGAATGAAGCAAGCTGTACACTGATGTATTGAATTTGTATGTAATTCAGTCAACACAACAGTAATGTTGGAATACCAACTGTGTTTATAGCGACATGTTTCGACTCAAAGGAGTCATCATCAGGCTATTTTTAGAACCACAGCTGTATACAAGTAACTGCACATTTTGGGATCCCAAAACGCTTACAGGGTTGTCATATAAAGTGTTATCTATATTATAATACAGTTTCAAGTTGCAATACCTAAACTGTTATGGTACTATATTAACTATTTCTAATGTATCGAATTGATATTATGGATAAAAGTTTAAGGCTTATGATGTATTTTGTATGTTGATTTAGCTACTCTGTTTTGCACAACCGCATGCTGTTGTTTGTAGTGAGTATGTTGAACAATGTTCGTTTAAATGGACTGTCTAACGTTTGTGTAGATACACCATTGGTTACTTTATTGGACTATTTGAATCCCAAGTTGTTACTTTGGTTGTTGTTCCCATTCAGTTGATTTTCTTTGTGTGGTTTTCAGAGGAGTGGTATGTGTCCTTTCCTTGTTTGTTGTGCTCTGTTATTGTTCTGTGTTTCTGCAGACAACATACCTGTTGTCTTATTCTGTAAATTACAAATTTGGTTTCGTGATATGGTGTAATTGTTTAGAACACTGTAATACACATGATGTAAGTTCAGTGATTTATAGTACTTGCAGTTTTCTTATGGAAGGAGACTGCAGGTTTGTGTGTAGTGGTGGACAAACTTCTGTCCCTGTGTAACTTTCACTTGCACCTGGGGTGAGTGACTTCCCACAACTGAGTTATGTTCTAGCAGTCTGGTTACGATGACTTTGAGTGTGCCCTATATAGGGGTCTTTGTGAACAACTGTCTCAAATATTGCATTGGCTTTGACTGTTAGTTTGTCGTTGATTTGGTTATTGGATTTTGTCTCTTTATAAATGTAGAACCTTTCTAACGTGTTCATCATTTTACCCTTGTTGGTTATGTGGATGATGTCCATTATGTTTTCCATAGGGCCAATCACATCTCTGTTTTCTAGGAGGTGTTGTGCAAATTTCAATTTGTTGTTCCCATACTCGAAATCTCTTAAATTGTCTCGTAATCTGACCTTGAAGGGTCTGCCCATCTGTCCTGTATATTTCTTCTTACAATTAGGGCAGGTTAGCTGGTATATACCACTCTTGTCATATTTATTTTGGGCTATCCCGTGTTTTGTTGCCAGGCATCTTTCAATTGTATTATCTGTAGTGAGTGCAACCTTGACATTTGTGTTTTTGAAGATTTTATTGATGAACCTTGTCTCTTTCCTGACATATGTGAATTTTGCCCATTTTTCTTTCTGAGTGTTTTGTTTCTGTTTCTTCTCTTCACTGAATTTGTTGAAGGTAGAAACGTCATATTGTTGTTGATCAAGATTTACTGTAATGTGTTTTTTTTTTTCTTTTCTTTTGGGCTTCGGAGGTCATTTTGTGTGTCCTCGTTCTGTTGTGGAAGTACCTGATTGCTGCTGTTTTGTGTTCTTTGGGTTGGTATGAGTCATTTGGTATTATGACATCGGTGGTTGTAGGTTTTCTGTATATTTCAAATGATAGGCTATCATAGTTTTTAGCTATAGTGATGTCTAGAAAGTTGATTTTGTTATTTTCTTCTTTTTCTAATGTGAATTTAATTCTGGGTATTAAACGGTTAAAGTCCTGTAACATATTATGTATGTTTGTTCGGTCATCTTTGTGCATTATAAGAATGTCGTCATTGTATCTAAAGTAGCCTTTGACTTTATATCTTAACAGTAATTCGAAAACTTTGGTGTTCTCTATGTAGTGCAAATAAGTTTCTGAAAATATAGAGGAGGTTGGAGTTCCCATGGCAAGACCTTCATTTTGTACGTAGATTATGCCTTGGAAGCGGAAGTAGTTCTGTTCAACAAGGACCCGTGAGATTTTCATGATGTCTTGCTTTGTTTTGTCCTCTGTAATATTTATTTAACATAGTTTTTTGAGAGTTGCTGTCAGTTTGTTAATGGGAATGTTGGAATACATATTAGTTATGTCAAGGGAAGCAAATTTTATGTTGTGATCATATGGCAGGACTCACAAATATTAGGCGGTTTGGTGTGGTGGGAGGGAGCTTACCCCGAGGCTATATAAAATTTGATTTTTAAAAATTATTTTATTAAAATCATGTCTGAAGTATGACTGTCACATCACTGTTGGCAAATATATAACAACATGTTCCATGACTCACTCCACTAATTTAACTTCTTCTAAGACCTCAAAAGTGTATTTTATTTTTAAAAATTCTGATGCAGTAACTGTCAGCTGGTATTAGTGGTTGATATCATTGTGTCTACAAAGTCTGTCTTTTTAAATTTTTATTTGTTGGGGTTGGCAGCCTGGCAGCCCCCCCTCCTCCCCCACTGGGTCCACCCCTTCTACAGTACAAAATTTAGTCGTCTAGGTGACCACACACTCAGGATTTGTGCATCCATGCATTTTACCTTACCTGGATTAAATTTCCCCTGTGTAGGTTTTAGTTAACTCTGTTCTGTTGTGTCCCAGTGGAGCCTTCAATGGAGTTTTACTAATTTTTGTGTAGGTGTTGCTCACTAAAGCCGTGAACTACAGCTCAGAACAGTGGCAAATGCCTTTGCATTTGCCAGTCACTTGTTTTGTAATACAAGAGGGTTGCTAGTTGAGAATTTAAAAGAAATCTGTTTCTTATGGCGAAATTCATTAAAATTTTGAGTAAACTAAGACACTTAGGGGTCAGGCATCTTACATGTGGAATGGTCAGCAAGATACATAAGTGTGTGTACACAGTCCTGGCTTTGACCGATGACTTGTGGTCAAGTAGTTGTTACTCCAGTTTCGTGTTCGGTAGTTTGAAGCCCAAAATGAAATCTGATAATGTCCAAATTTATTGATCAGCTGTCATGACCAATTTTTTTCATGATTTTGCTCAGTACTTCCTGGCAGATGCTGGGATAGTACGAACTGTTTCCTTCCAGATCATTTCTGGTTTGTCATTCAAGTGATTATCCTACCATTATTGTTTTGATATTGTATATGCTGTTATTTTGCCAGTCTTTCTTGTCTTAATACCAAGACATGTGGTAGTGTGTATAATCTTTGTAGTAATGCCACTTTAATGATGCAGTGATCATTACTTAGTCATCCTTTTTGCTTCATGCTGTTCATGGAGTGACACTTTTTTTGGTCTGTCTTCATACCATTTGTTGTTAATGGTTTCTTTTTCAGTTGAAGGGCTGGAAAGGTTTGAAGAAGGGCAGGGAGAAAAACAGAATTAGAAAGATTCTAAGTTTAGATGAAGTCGGGTTGTGATCAGGAGCTGGAATTCATTCAGAGCCGTGTGTTTGTGTGTGTATAGGAACTTGGGTTTGTGGGAGCATGTAGAAGGGAGAGTTGTGGTGTGGTTGATGCATCTTGTGTTGTGTTTGGGGACTGGGAAAACATCCTAACTGTGCTTACTCAAGTTAATAGGGTTAATATTCTGAAGACTAATGGCAGTGTTTCGGGCTGTGTTTAACGTAATAGTAGTAGTTTAGCGTTTTTGTTACCTGACAAAGCTAACAACTCTATACTTCTGTATTTATTGTACTTTTTTAAAAGAAAAGTTGATGGGCATTTTGTAATTAATTTAAATGAAGTACTGTGTTGAGGCGTGTAGTATCAGTAATAAATAAATAAATGAATTAATTTTATGTCAGTATTTGATGTTGTCCAAATTTGAATTCTGTGTAGGACTTGGATTTTTTTTTTAGGTCTGTGGTAGATTGTATGGTGGGAGTAAGTATTGGCTAGGCAGTCATTGTTGTCTGTGACATGCAGTCACACTTATGTCTATCCACGTAAAGGTGTGTGGTCAACTCATTCTTGTATATATTGGTTACTGGGGTAGTTATGAAGTGGTAAAGATGGTCACAGTGTGAAATTAACTCTCTTCTACCCACATTGTTGTGGTTAAGAACAGGCTGTCCTATGCCTTTTATTACATGTTCACATGCTAGGTAGTTAGTTTTCTCCTCAAGATTTGCGCCCCACATTTGCACTACTAGTGAAATCCATGTACGTCTTTATTATACTTGTATCTGGTTCAGTGTTTGTATCATATATTGTGTTACAGTCAGAGGTAACTTCTCAGTGCTGCGGGTGTAGGTTGTATTTCAAATGTTCCATTTTTTTATGTGATGTGGGTATTGAACACTTTGAGCTCGTTGATGTTACAGTGTACTGTTTATATTTTTGTGGTAACAAAATGAACAGAATTGTGCAGTGAAACATAAACTGAGATGAGCATTTATGTAGTGAGTGGTGCAGCACATTTTGTGCTAAATTATCATCGGTGGCACACAAGGCTGAGGCGGTCGGTGTGTGATTCAAGCAGTTCCTGGACATACAGTCAGGGTGTAGAGGAGGATGCTAAGAATCTCACTTGCAGACACGTGAGTTGTTGTGCTGTGGTTAGGAATATTTAAATTTTATGTGTTTGTGTTAGCAAAGTTTCATAGTGTTGTCTTTAGGGTGAATTTGAGTTTGTTCCTCTGAAACAGTGATAACCAACTAACTATTGCACTGTATGGTGCCATAACTCAGAAGACCAATGTATGCACTTTGTGTGACATCTTTGTTTCAGTGTGCATTACTGTGTAAGTCATGTGTAATTACTCTCCTGTGCCAAACAATGGATTCATCTCAGACAAAATGGGAAATGGCTGGCACACATTTTTTCCATATTGCCATAAAACATTGCTTTCAACAGGCAGAATAAAGCAACCTTGGCCATTCTAACACTCAGGTGTGATAATGCACGGTTTTTTTTCTGGCTGACTGAGTAACTAATCCATGGAATAGCTAATAGGTCCTTTGTTAGTCCAGAAATTTCCTGCATTCTATAGGACCCGACATCCCCTCACTGGAGGCTGCCCTGAGCCTTCTGAATCCAGTCCACACTTTCTCAAACTGTTTATGTAAGATCCATTTTAATGTTATCCTTCTGTCTCTGCCTGTATATGCCAAGCGGTCTGCTTAGTAAAATTTGTTGGGTGGGTCGATTATCAGGCATATTGAATAGCAGTAAAGTCATAAGGCCATAAACGGTCTTCTGCATGTACCTCATAATCCTTCTCGCATATTTTATTGAAATTCAGGAGATTTCCAATAGACTTTCTTTTTGAAACGTTGTGTCTTTTCACCTTTATTGATTCATAATAAAGCAAGGTGTGTGTAAGGCCATTTTGATTTACGCTTCTACAAATTTGATAAAGGAGATTTTCAGTAACTTGCATTTTATTATTAACATATTTAATTAAGCTTAGTGAACTTCAGATATCGCCTCTGTTGATTTTGCGCAGCGAATTGCGGAGGTGCACCCTAGCATTTAAAGTGCTGTTATACTGGGTTTGTCGGACGTCATAGCAGCAGTGTCTACAACACGTCTCGTACTGGCATTGCATCTGTACCACATTGGCAAAATAATGTGTTCTGGTGTCCTCTTGACCCTGCCTGTTCGTTGTGTACTCTCGAACATAGGGGACGATGCCAATGAAGGAATCTGTTTGGAACTGGGAATTGTTTGTGCGTATGAAGCCAAAAACGTGGGCGATTGATTATCTGTACGAGCTGTTTCGTCATCCTGATGGATTAGAGTAAGATATATGGAGCTTGAACTCGGCTTCATCACCGAACTAAAGCTGTTTGGATTAAAGGGTTAAGAGAGAATATCCAAGTTATCGGTCATAAGGTAGTCGGTAAAAGAAAAAGAAAAGAAAAGAAAACTTTGAAACAGTACGAATACGCAGCGTTATTTTAAAGCATTCTTAGTAGTAAAGTAGGGTAAATAGCCACATGCTAATTTACAGTCTGCGTGAATATATAGACACTAAAATTTTGGTAACAGCCAATTTTGAACACCCCTCCTCCCTCCCCCCCCCCGCCCCCCATAAGAAGTTAATAGGTTTGTTGAGTGCCTCGGGAATTCACACACAGGCCTACTAGCCTAATTTATTTTCAGAAAATTAGAAATATTTTAAACCGGAAACTTAAAATATTCGCGGGCGTCACAGCAGACGTCTTCCGTTAGCAAATACTAATTACGTCACTGTGTGGCAGCCCATATGTTCCTTCGACTTATATAGTGTAAAGCGCAGCGGAAAATGCACGTACTGCATGTTCCGCGTAGTGTAACGTGAAAAAAAAACTGTACCGCCTAGTGTAACGTGAAGAAACTGCGTGTTCCGCGTAGTGTAACGTGAAGAAACTGCACGTACCTCCTAGTGTAACGTGAAGAAACTGCACGTTCCGCGTAGTGTAACGTGAAGAAACTGCACGTACCGCCTAATGTAACGTGAAGAAACTGCACGTTCCGCGTAGTGTAACGTGAAGAAACTGTATATACTGCCTGGTGTAACGTGAAGAAACTGCATGTATCGGCTAGTGTAACGTAAAGAAACTGCATGTGTAGTGCCGCCTCCTGTAAGATGAAAAAACTTCATGAACAGGTAATGTCTACTGTAACATGAAGAAACTGAATTTTGTCCACACAGTATAATTATGTTTCTTTTATGATTCTCCCATGAAATAGAAGTTATTTCCATAACATGTCTATTTTTTTCAATTGACGTAGATTGTGTTTTCTTTGAGGTAAGAACGGAACATTTATATGTAACATAGACAACAGTTTTCAAAACGTTAATGAAAAAATGAGACATAATTCGAACCAGGATCATGTCGGGTTACAAGATTTAATGATTTTGAGACCTTTCAACTTCACTTCTTGGACCCTGAACCATAAAAAGCAACTGTCGGACAAGTGTGATATTTATTTCTCCGGCGAAGGGCCCTGTCACATACATGGTGTACTGACGTAACGACCGCTTGTAACACGTTCATAAACTGCTCTTCCGGCTGTTTAAATACGGATAATTACGTGATAGTTCCGAGCTGTCAGGCGCTCGGCTGCTTGCATTATCAGCACAAGGTGAACCGCTTTTCAAGTTAGTGATAAAAGAGTCCTCGGTGATAAGAGTAATCT
>Ga0123354_10002790_pt1 | contig 23526 bp, 18 predicted proteins | sample TergutLab28metaG_2_FD_97872 | JGI IMG/M metagenome (GOLD analysis project Ga0123354, IMG submission 97872) | Labiotermes labralis P4 segment gut microbial communities from Petit-Saut dam, French Guiana - Lab288 P4 | ecosystem: Host-associated > Arthropoda: Insects > Digestive system > Gut ... | reverse complement strand
GAGGCTGAGTGGACCCTGTTCCAGACCCACTACTACTCAGAAAATCTGGTAGCGCCGGGGATCGAACCCGGGACCTCTGTATCTGTAGCCAGAAACTCTGACCACTAGACCACATAGGCGGTCACTACTACTACTACTACTTTAATATTATGTCATAATGAATGAGTTTTTTGTCTCATGTATGCCCTGTTTATTGTCCTTTGTTATTTGTGTTTGTATGTTGTGCTGTTTGCAATATAGGCCATTGGGCTGTAGGCACAGCCCATTAATAAACTTATTATTATAATTATTATTGTGTTACTGATAATAGTATAGAAATAAATAGTGTTCAGTCTTACCTTACGTGATGTAAGTTACAAAGGAATTGTAGAACACCTTGTGTAGGGTTGTATTCAATGGTGGAGGTGGTAATTTTTCAGCATTATCGCGTATCTGTAGTCTTCATCAGGCTGGTGCATTCACATTCTTCAAGCCAATTTATTTTGTCCGATTTCAGGAATGATTGTCTTTTGCCCCCCCCCCCCTTCTTTTACCACAATGTGGCTCGCACTGGATGATGCAGATTTACATTTCTCACTCATTTTGATACTGCTGAATGCAGATACACATGCGTCAAATGATCACTGTGAAGAAAACATAGAGTGCACAGTGACTTAGCTGTTTACAGTGAGCACTCCTGTCTCGAAGCCTTGTACCGTGTTGTGATATCTGTACATTTTCAGCAGCATCCTAGCATGCATCCATCCAAACTGTGTTAAACCAGAAAAGAGGGGGATGTAAATTAGAAAGTTATGTAAAGTGTCAGGAAGTCTTAAAGGAAAAAGGTGTAAAATAAGAGCATAAGTCAAGGTCTGTATTTATAATTGGCCAGCTTTTTAGTAGACATTTTATTGGTGTGTCTGCAACTTAATTTTCAGGCTTCGTATTGTGCTATTGCTTCTTCTGTGTGCTCTTCAACATCAGGTCTAAGTTGAGTATGGATGAATTTTATAGTATTATGATTGATTGTCAGTTTTCAGGAGCAAGGAATACGAAGAGTGAACGGAGGGAAATGTTAAACTGGGTCAACCTAGCACTTCGATTTTAGTCTGTAGTATTGAAACATTGAACTTTGTATTTGTCTGAGAGATTCTTCTGTATATGTAATATTGATGTCTCACCTTCGGTTTTTACACGTAACCATGTGAAACTTAATGTTATGTATAAACTCCATCATGTCTGTAAAGGTCTAGGTTTGTGATTTTTGAAGTTAGGTATCATATTTGCTTTTTATTAAAAAATGGAAACATACTAAGTGGAAAGGTGATCAGTACTAGTAACTATTTTGGAGCTTTTCTGTATTGCTGGGATGTAATGAGACCATGCAACAGGGGCAAAATGTATGTAACAGATTGTCCATCTCGTTTTCCATGAAGATGATACAGGCAGTAACAGTATTTTTTATAACAAATTGAAAGGCTTTTTGATGAATTTTCAGTGGGCGAGAACACTAGATAGTTGTAAACTCTGTTATTGTATTGAAAGATGTCTTTGACTTGAAAGTATGTTTATTAGACAGTATAAATGCATGCTAGTTTTGTAATATGTTAGTACAAAATCTTACACCTACCTTTTGAAAAGTTTTTCTGAAGTGTATGTGATTGATTTCAGGAAGGGTGTTAAACGTGCTGAAAAAGAGGACAGCACAATTGGTGGGAAGAAAACAGAATCAAAAAAAGGTAAGTCATAAAATATTACATTTATGATAGTGGCTGGAATTACATATATTTTAACAAAGTGTGGACTTGTTACCTCAGTGAGGGCAGTCCTGAAATTCTTCAAATTTCTGAAGTTTTATCCCATTAGACATGGAAGTTTCAGTCTGCAAGCAGATTAATCTATATACTTGTGTCTTTTTTTTTATTTTTTTTAATTTTTTTTTTTTTTTTTTTTTTTTTTTTTTTTTTATTTTTACCAACTTAAAAATATGATGTACGAAATTTTAAATTTTGACAGTCTTAATTTTGCTTTACAGAAAAAGGTGATGTACGCCGTGTCCTGGTATTAAAAAGAACAGCTGTTACAGAAAGAAGAGTTTCCTCAATTAGTGTTACAATTCCCAAAGGTTTGTTAATGTGTTAAAATGAACGTTGGATAGGGTTTCCGTTTATTCATGACAACTTGGGAGAGTACAGGTATAGCTCCACATTTGTATGTGCATGTGTGCACAAATGTAAGGGTGAATTAAACTTTGTCCATGTTATTCATTTGAGCACCATGAAGAATTATAAGGGAGTGGAGGTAGAGCTCTATACATTGTTAGACTTGGTGCTAGAAGGTGAGTGAGTGCCTCGTCTTATGGAATATTTCCATCAGTGTGTGATCTTTTCCTCCTATATTTTTAAAATGAGTTCGTATATGACCTTCTTGAGTTATTTCCCCCCTTCTTTAATCATTTCAGCCAGGATTTGATCATGTCCAGTTTATTTTTCAATTTGCTTATTGCCATCTCAGTGTCTACATCATTTGGTAGCTCAACATCTGGTTTTGCAGTCTGTACACACACTGTCCACTCTTATCCACTGTAATTGTTCCATCTTACAGTTCAAAGTGCTTATCATAATATTCAGACCACCTTTATAGGACTCCGGTATTGTTGCTTAGTGTGTTACCTTCCTGATCTGTATCAGTAATGTCTGTGGTTTGAATCCTTGTCTTATACTATTCACTTCTTGATAAAATGTCTTTGCTTCATTGTATTTGTAAGCAATTTCCATTTGCTCCAGCTTTGATTTAAACAATACTGTCTTTTTTGTTTAAATATTTTATGTGCTTCTTTTGTTTTACCTTTCTATTCTTGTCATTTTTTTCTGGTATTTCTGTTAATCATTGTGTTGTAATCTCTCTTTTTATCATCAAATAATATTAGACATTCTTTATCCAACCATCTGTTTCTTTGTGGTCTTTCTTATTTTCCTATTCTTTTTCCAGGTACTTCATTAATTTCATTTTTAATTTGGTTTCTGTAATTATATCTTCCACTTCTTCTAATTGAGTATTTTGTATATTTGCTGTTACCTCCTTGATGAACTCTTCTTTTACTTTTTTCCTATTTTACTTACCAATATCCCATTTCTTTATTTCACTTTTCATAGTCTTCTCACTTTACTTAGTGTCAAATATAATTTTGGACCTCACTGAAAAATGGTCTGATTTTATTTCAGCATCTGTTTACATATTTTGTTGTCAAGAGATTGTCAGGTGATCCAAAGAACTGCTTTGACTTAATGTTTTTATTCAGTTGGGGCCTGTGTTGATATCAGTGTTAATTGTAATATTTAACTTTAACAGTAATTTTACAGACTCATTTATAGGTTCAGAATTTTATAAATTATCCATAATGTCTACTAATAAAAAATCCTGTTCCAAATTAATGTTTGTCACTTGTATGTCCACTATATAAAGTCATATGATTCCTTTTTATGTCAATTCCTTACCCTAGCCATCTGATTTCTTGCAGAGCACACATGTCTATTTTATATTTCTGTCTCTTTTACCAATTTATTCATTGTTCCTGCTCTGTAAAATGTGTGTTCATTTCAAGTCGCTATCCTCTTCTCATTAATCCTTTTTCCACTGCCTGGGTTGATGTCACTCAAACTGTTCAGAGGCCACATTTTAGGTTTCCTAACAGTGTCTTTATGGTGACATGTTGTCAGCCTGTTGCCCAAGCCACAACCTGGAGGGCCAGTCCACTGTATTTATAAACCCTGGGGCAGGGTGGCCCAACTTTACCCCCAGGCACTGGGTACCCATTTTAGTTGCCTTTTACAACCTGCATGTGCTGCATTAGGACTGTTCTTTTCCTCAGTCACCACACGGGGAGTACATATTCAAACAGGTCACTAAAAATTTGGCTAAGTTACAAGGAAGTTTATTCCCCCCATTTTATAATTGGTCTGATCAGTTCACATTCTTTGTGCTTCAGCTGAATTTGAAAGCAGTTCATGTTGTGTGTTTTACACTCGTGACGATGTAAAAAGTTCTAATACATGTCAGTGATGTTTTGTATAAATATTACTATTTACACACTAATCTGTAAATCATAGTAATAACAAACCTGATTTAATGGCATTCTGCCAACTGAGTTATAATGCTGAGGATCGTACCGTCCTAACTGCCAACAATGTATGCAACGAACACAACTTTAAAAATAACAGTAGTTATGATGTGAACTAAGCAGGTGTCATTGCATTTACAACAAAGATTTGTATAAGGAACAGCTAAAGTAACATTTCATTAGTGGACTCAACTTGATGGAGGTATGAGCTGAAAAATATAGTTAAGTTGCTGATTATTAGTATATATAGCAGTAAAAACTAGCTGTGTTAAAAGGGTGTGTCACTGTAGTACTTCATTAGTTCAGTCAACACAGCAGAGTGCAACCAGGTAAACATATTGAAAGTCTTTTTAATTTTAAGTAATGTTAATGTGTGGTACACGGTGATGAAATATTACATCATCGTCATATACTGTATCCTGTATATGTAGAAAGATTGCTTTTGAACTGTCATGTTTTGTACACTTTATTTGAGAAACCGTGCTTATACCAATGGTGATGGGTTCTAGCAGTGGTATTAACTTAGGATTACATCGTATCGGAATTTTGTTCATGATATGGTATTTCACACAGAATACAGTATTTTTAAAGCTGCCTGTTTTTGGTGGAGTCCATCTGGAGCCATTCCATTGACTGAGAATAGTTCTTTTTGTTGGAATCATCTACCCATCTGAACCTCCTATACTGGCCCAAGTTTTGACGTGCATTTGTTGAGGTAGTTGAAATTTGAAACAAAGGTACCTTTGCCTTAGCCTTGGTGTAACCCCTGATGGCTCTTTGTCTTTGGAGGTACTTGCCTATCCATAAATAATTTGAAATCTGCTTTAAGAACTTAAGAGTTGAATATTGTACTCTGTTCAGAATAGTAGGTTGTGCAAAAGTTGAATATTGTACTCTGTCCAGAATAGTAAGTTGTGCAAAAGTTGAATATTGTACTCTGTTCAGAATAGTAGGTTGTGCAAAAGATCCAGAAACCAGGTAACCCAGTATTCTTTTGTTTAATGTGTAGAATCCAAACATGGTCTGAACACAGATTCTTCACCTACAAAACTTCCTGTTAGAATGCGATTGGGCCTGCCTGCAGTGGGGTCTCCACCAGAGGACCGTCTAATGCCAAGGAAGAGAAATCGAAAGGTGAAGCTGAAACGTAACGTGATGCTAGGCTCTAGGCCTGATAACAAGGTAAAGTGCTGCACCAGTGTTAATACTTCGCAGTCCTTGTATTACCTCCTCTTCCACTTCCTATGTGCACAGCACACTGCAGCCAGGTTTCATCCTCTGCTTACCTTATGTGTCAGAAAGGAGCGTGCAACTTTAGCTGCATCTTTTTGTGTTTCAGTTGAAATCATCTTTTACTGTAATGGCATTTCCTGTTACTAGCTTTTGAATATACACTAAAATTCTGACTGGGGAGGAGCCACGTCAAAGCTGAGTAAGAAGCCAATGTTCCTGAGATGTGCTGTCTCTCTTGTCATGGATGGTGTCAGGGCATTATTTATAACTTGATTTTGATGTTCCTGAACCCCCAAGAGGATTTTAATGCATTTATTCACTGTGAAGGCTTTAAATCTTTTGGATGTAACTTCAGCAACATTAAAAAATTTCACTACTTGTTGCCTCATATTAGTAACACGGTGGATCTTAGGGTGCAGAAATTGTCATTGCTCTATATTCTACACATCTAAAATTTTGTGCTTGGAACTTCACATGGAATTTTATAAGGTAGCAGGAGATTTCGTTTTGACTATTGTGACTGTGAACCTTGTACCTAATGGTCATATTTTGTACATACATACTTATTTCAGGGATTGTGGGGGGGGTGGAAGAAGTGGTCCATATAATGTAGGCCTTGACCAGCAAGTAATGATTAAGACAGGCATATTTTTATGATTTGCAGTTAAGGAAGTTGAGAACGGAGGTGTAATTATTTTCTAGTCATTCCTTTGTTCTTAATATGTTATGATACCGGAAATTATTGGGACTTGGTAAGCATGTTTATATTTAATGCTTTATTTTATTGAATGTTTTTTGGACTTGAAAGTACCAGGTATTTAATAGTGGACTGTAAAGACATGAATTTTACAGAATTTTAAGTGTACTTACTTGATTAATATGTAGGTATGCAATTGGTAGAATCTCTTCTGTAATGATCATGCATTAAGAACTGCATTGTATAGACATGAAAGTATGAAGCAGGCTGCAAATTTCAGTTTTGCTTGTTCAAAAGGAATCCTCAGTGCATGTACAGATGAGGCAAACAGTATAGGAGAATGAATGACATTACATTAGCATAGAAATGAACATTTTATTCACTTCATTGTTTTACCAGTTGATATTTATCTCCAGTTTGTTACAAGGTAACACAGCAGGATGTGAAATAAGCTACCAGAATTTGTTAGCATGTGATAACATACTCTCCTGCAACATAGCTGGCAAATTTTTTTTATAAAACTGTCAGCTTCAGCACTTTGAATGAGGTGTTTATTTAATGTATTATAATTTCCTGCCTGATGATCTGCTCTTACTGCAGATGAGTTTAATGTCTATCATGCAGAATTGGTGGCTTGAACTCCAGGGACTCTCAGCTGTATTTAATTTTGGAATTTCCACACATAATAGTACAGAAGAATTATTTGTTTGGAACTGTAGCCACAAAGTGTTCTTTTGAAAACTATTTGAAAGAAAATAGATTCCCAAATTCTGTGATGCAGTAAGTCCTCTTTTAACATTGGGGTTATGTTCCTGGAGTTTGCAGTGTTGAACAAAACAGTGCAGAATAGAGCTTTTCTTTTAATAAGAACTAATTAAAAATATCTGAGAGTCTAGCCATTGAAGATCCCACCAGAAAAATCAACCATTTGTGGAACAGTGTTGTTTTGGGCATCATTAAATGGTGCTGCGCGTGTTGTTATTTAGAGTTATAAATTTATTGTTTCTGAAAGAAATGTAGGCTATGGTTTCCTGAAGCAAAACAAGTGCAGATGCAGGGCACATGCTTTTTTTCTAATTGTTTTTCTTTCCATGCAGTGACAGAATTCTGATCTAGAAATTTACCGTGATGTGGTAAATATGAAAACATGGGTCTGTGACCAGGCTGATGTCACATTTTGAACACATTCCTTTGGTAGGTGGTTTCTTCATGATTTAACACGCTGTAAGCCAGGTGTGATCCTGCAGCTGGTCAGATATTGGTTACTGTCTTGAGTTTCAAGGTAGATTTTTTTAAATGGACTTGAGGATTTAGTTCTGTTGTGGGATGAACTGAGGACAAGGATCCCTTGTACTCATTACAAATATATTTGGAGCCAGAGCCACAAAATTTTTGGTGGTGTGTTTTATTGCTACATGGTAGTAGCTATTGATTTATTTAGTAATAACTTAGTAACTCAGACATACATAGTGCCAAATGATTGGATGACTAATGAATGGTGTATTGGAAAGGATGGTCTTGGCCCAAATTGAGGTATGGACCCTGCATATGCCTTGGAAAAACCAAAAATCTGTGATATCCCTTAGTTATATACCCATACTTTGGAGCCTTGTACATACACAACAGGTTTGCTAGCTATTGGATCATGGTTTAACTATTCAGTACAGTGAGATCTGTCAGATGAAAAGTACATTGAAGGTTCATTTCCATGTTCTAAAGATAATGGACTGGTAATTAGTCATTCTGTTTCCATATTTTGTGTACTGCTCAGAATGGTAGAACGAAGTGAGCACTTACATCTCAAATTCAGATTTAAATCTAGTGTCTGCATCTTTCAGAAGTACAGTTGCCTAGTTATATGCATGTTATTACTGTATAGAGTAATTTGGATGAATTATTAAAAAAAAGAAAAGGAAAAGGAGGAGAGCTGACATACTCATCATAAATTAGATTGTTTGGGAAATGTGGAAACATGGTACAAGACAGGAGCCCACATTTCAGTTACCACACCAGTATTTAGTGTGCTGTTGCTTCCCTGTCTTCATTGTTTCTATTTTGAATTGTGAATGGGGCTCACAGGGTCCACTTTACATTAGTCCATCCATTTCATTGTCATCTTTTTTCTAAATGCTGTAATGGTTTTTTTCCCTTTCTGTTGTTTTTATCTCTGAATGTTTAAGACAGTGTTTGAAGTTTGTTTGTTGCCCTGTCCCAATACATTGTATTTGATAGTCATGCAACATGTCAGCCAACACTGTATGTGGTAATAGCTCTCTAAATGCATGTGACACATGGTTCATTTGTCTGTGCTGGTCACTAATTTCAGTCTGTATGCAAATTATGAATGTAACCAGTCCTACTCTGACAGCTTGTGAAAATTTTTTTTCAGAAATGTCTTCAGTTATATGGAATGTACTGTTCCCACTGAAGTCTGCCTTTCCATAAGAGTAAAGATTCATTCACAACACATTGTTTAGGTGTTTACATAGATAGTGTGTAACATCTTAGGTCTATGTTATTTTCTTTTTGTGATTCAAATTCATATAATTATCATCTGCAAGTGGAGAGCTTACCTTTTCTCACACTGTGTGGTATTCATGATGGTGCTGAAAGATTGTATCACATTGTTTTATTACCCTGAAGCATTCCTTCATTTCTGTATGGCAAACACTATACTGACTAGCATATAGGTTTTGTTTGTTTATATGTTTGCCAGTAAGTAAGCCAAAATATTCTGTTACATCCTGACTACCATTCACATTTACTGGTATAATTCTGTTAGTAAAAAGAGCAGTCACAAGGTAATGTCTCCTGTTTTTTCTCACACAATTTAGTAGATACATGCTTGAAGTTACACCTAACCTAACCTAACCACAGTGTTATTGAGCACAAGGTTACTTTTCAACATAGTGCCATTTGTCCGAACAGTTTTCATATCTTTTTGAACAAGAGGACATACAGGCAGGTTTGTTTTATGCCAGGGTTACGTTGCTGAAAAAGTCGTGCAAATCAAAATCACGCAAATCAAACATAAAATTCGAGTTTAAAACAATGTACTTCCTGGGAGTTAGGGAATAGACATCGTCATCCTATATAGTGTATGCCTATACCATTAGTGGAAGTATGGACCTGTGGAGTATGTATTGGCTGTATATAGAGTGGATATACGTTTCTATACTATATGTGTATTTATTTCTAATGCAATAGAAATGTAAGACTTAATTCGTAGTTTTTGGTACGGTTCATTCCAGTAGGACTGTGGTAATCTTGCTACAAAAACACATCACTTCCTGGCTTAGCACTTCCTCTGATTCTTTCAACATTATCATGACTTGTACATACACTACTATGAGCAAATCTAACATTGTAGCATATGTCAGCAATTCATTACCTTTTTCAAGATGGCTTATTACCTCTTAATTTCTCTTCAGTATTGATTGTCTTTCGCCCTGATTTAATACTTGGATTGCACTAGGTGATGTAGATTTACATTTCTCACTCATTTTAGTAAAAAAGCCAATGCTGTTGAAGGGGGAACTACATCAGCCCCGTGCCAATATCACCAACATAATCCATATACGTGACGGCGTAACAGTGATGTCACTCTCTCCTAACCTCCATCACAAGACAGTTGCAGTCACGGATTGTCTATGCTATTTTGCATTAAACCAAAAATTGTTACGTATGGTCTATGCCAAATCACATTAAACTGAAAACTATCACATATATTTGAAAAGTAGCATAAATTTTGAAGTTGTGTTAAGCAAAATTGCGTAAAATGAGACCTGTCTGTATTCCTTTACTGTTGCTCATCAGGCTCTGTCACACTAATTCTTCAGGGTGATGTCCTCATAATGTTGTACTTACAGTTATTTCTTGAGAGGATAAAATAGGTGTTAATCCAATGGGATGAGGTCTGAACTCTAGGCAGTGCGGAACAGTACAGTCCATTCAGGGGTTGCACTGACTTGTGAGTGGCGTGACATTATCATCAGACATTATTCTTCTGGGACAGATTTGTTAGATTCAAGGTTTCATTTTTTTTTTTTATTGTGTCCATATAGTAGTGTTTGAGTTGGCTGTGGTCCCAGAATGTGAGAAATGTACAGTCCTGCCTCCACATCACAGAAAACTGGTCTTGATTTTTGACTGCTGATGACATTGAATTGATTTGTCCCTGGAGACATAATGTGATGCCTTGTGGGCCCTGCTTCAAAATTATGAATCCATATCCCATCTCCTATGGTTATGAGTGGTGAGTAATCCTCACGTCACACTGTAGCACCACAAGGGACCAATTGGAATTGTTTTCATTGCCTTTTTGTGCACCTAAGTCAGTATTAATGGCACGCAAGGAGTGAAGGCCTTGACATAGCCAAGTTTCTTGATGTTGGTTATGACACAGCCTTTACTGGTTAACAGCATGGAGCACAACTCGTCTGTGGTTTTAGGGTGGTGACTGTAAATTCGGCCACCAATTTGGCACATGTTTTCCAGTATCATTGCAGATCTCCTCCTCCCCTCTCCTACCACCACCCTACTTGGTTAATGCATTTTGCTCAGAATTGAATGTTATTCATATCCATAATTGGACCACCATACACCTTCTGCACTGATTTGTGTATATGAATTGGTTCTTTGCTTTCAGCAGCCAAGAATTCAGTCCCTGCCCACACTTTCTTAACTGTCTGTCACATTCTTAGATTTTCTAATGTAGTGGGGCTGTGATACCATTTACTGGATTATATTGTAGTTGTGTTCAAGCAGTGTTTAAGAGTTATGTCTGTGACTGCCAGTTTTATTTGGCAGTGACCTATGAAGAAATAAAATAAGAGGCTTTACTTGGTCTGCATGTCATAATAAAATTAAAACTGACATGTTCTTTACCGGTTGTAGTCTGTCAATCTATTGTAACCTTGTTGGCTTCATTTTCATTATATTTTCATTGCAAGTACTGTCACATTTGACATCACTCTGGTCTCTATTTACCCATCTCCTGTTTTTATTACCATCTTTGCTAAAATAGTTTAGTGAATCTCACAAAACTTGGTCACCTTGCTTAGCTTGCTTCTGTGTATGCATCATTAATTCATTTCTTATTGCACAAAAGGAAATAACAGGCTGTGCAGCATCAAAAAATTGTCTTGTCCTCATGTACCCACTTGAATTATGACCATTGCCTACCATCTTGTGGACAAAATATCTAGTAACATGCTTGTACAAAGACTGATACAGAGTTGCATCATACCCATAGTAGATCAGTGAAGGAAAGCGAATTTGTGACACACCTGTTATAGAGGACATGGAATAATGACACATGGTTGCATTAGTCTTAGAATGCAATAATAATTTTGTTTTTGAGGTGGCATGAGAATTCTTTTCGCACTGGACTTGCTGGATGAGGTGAAAATTGTTGTTCAGTATCACATAGAAAGAAGCATTTAGAGCTTGTTGCAGGGGTTTACTCAAAACTATTATTGGTGGCAGTAAAATTAGAATATAGCATATACATTCCTTTAGGTCCTAGTGTATTTTGATGAATTTGAAAATTCATCATCAGAAAAATAACTTCAGAAAGATAAATTTGTAATTGAGGCTGTACATAGGCCATCGTGACGTTAAGAATCATCTTGTGAACATCCAGAAATCATAAAAATATAAGTTTTATTAATAATGATGAAGTATATGAATGTTATGTAACAAAGAATTGAGTAACATTTAGAGAAACTTAAACATTCACATAAACTGGTGTAGCTTTCTTTTGTAGTGAGTCATACATTATGTTGACTCCATAATTCAAGACATTTTTACCTGGAATGTATTCCACATATTAGGAATGACCTTTGCATGTTGAATCTTCCCAATAAGTCTGCACAGGAAGTGTAATCAGAATCTCCTAAGTACGTTTACAACATTTTCTAATCAAAATAGCTCTATGTCCTTTTGCTCAGGTTCCAGACTGACGACTTATTGTCTTAGTGACTGCAAATAGCTCTTTATTTTGTACTGAACTGAGTGGGTGTTCCTCACTGCACTTGTATCTAAGGATAGAAATATCCAGTTTCAGCAGCCATGTAGAATGATTAACTTCATGAGTAAAGTATGCCAAGTTATGATGTTGGATATAATCCCACTGGTAAATAATTTTAGACATATGCCTAATAAGTGTTAATACTGGACATAGACAGAGGACTAATATTTGATGATCTGGTATGAGCATTGACTCTTAATTTTTGACAGTTTTGTAATGGTTTCTTGTGAACCCTATGGTGCACCTTAATCAGTTATTCATATTTAAGTAACTTCAAACTAACTGTAAATCTGAAGTTGTCAAAAGTATCATAATGATGAAGGCACACTTTTAAGTAAATTGGCAAAATGACTGTAGACGTATTTCCTGGGCTGCCAAATATAATTTGGGTAGACGTATCTCAAAGAATGACCATTGAGTTGTATTGAAAATTAACATCATTACATCCAACTTGCTTGGACCACATATGAGAACTTACCTGCAGCAGTAACATGCTGTCTGTTTTAGTTGGATTCTTCCTTTTGGGCTGTCAGGTTCTTCACTTCAGCAAGTAACTCCCTCAGCAAGACCTGTTTAGGCTTTTCTTGCCTTAATCCATGACATAAATTCACTGTGAATAAACTTGCGGATAGGGAAATGCATCACAATACGTTCTTGTTTAGATTCCAGGAAACAGTAATCGGTTAAGTCAGAATTAAATCTTGTTAAACATGTAAAATAAACATCAGTAAATCTTAGAATTTGTAGCAGTTCTAGTACTTGAAACTGTAACTGACGTATTTATGATGTGAGATGTTTTGATTTAGTGATCCTTGTGCCTCGCTGCTGATTCAGTATTGTATTGAAGCTGTCTTAAGGGCTGCATGGTTATGCTAAAAAAGTCACTGGTCTGTTTGTGTTAAAAAAGCAGCAGGTAAGTGAATTAATGAGTTCAGTTTATTTTTCTCTGCAGAGGGATCCACAGTTCAGTATTCTTTTGTCATTTACTAGATTCATTAGAGAAAACTTCAGTACCTTTTTAAGTATATTTACATCCCTGCAGAGGGCCTTTTAGAACAGTTTAATCTGTCCACCTGCATGTGTGCACATAACCTGAGAATGACTGAACAGATTTTCATGAAATTTTGTGACAAAATTTTGAGCCATTAAGATGGGACAACTTGAACATTTATCCCTTGCATGCACTTCTGGATGCATAAGCATTTGCATCTCTGCTCTGCACATACAGATTTGCATCACTTGTCATTGTGTGTTTGCAGTTTCTCTTGCTTTGGACTAAGTTAAGAAAATAGACTGTATGGTTTCCATGTGCAAACAGTTTAAGTCTATCCTCCAGATGTGTTGTCCCCATATTCTAACCCAGTGCTACAGTTAAGTGTGATAGAAACTGCATGTTGATTGTAGTTCTGCTGCTGCTAGGATACTGGGTAACCGCAAATTGTCTATGGGAGTGACTGCGCCATAATATTCATTGCATATATTTCATAACTTTTTATCCTTTGGTACTGATTGACTTCTACAGCAATGTAAACGTGTCACAGGTCATGTGATTTTACTATGACGATGTGCTGTTTCTTTGTATCATAATCAAGAAAGTGCAAATTTTTTATAAATAAGTTACTCTACACATTTTATTGATGAATTCTATCTGCCAACCTTGCCGAAACCCTATAAACATTGACAGTAACACATTTTTAAGTATTGTTTGAACCAGTAACAGTATGTGCTCATTTAATTTGTGATACACATATATGTATATGTTTATTTATCCACATGTATCCTTCCTTTTATGGCCAGTGTTCTAATTGTTTACAGACCATTTACATGCTTAATTAACTTACAGCATGGATATGACACAAGTAGTGCCGAAGTCATAATAATGTTTATTGTTGTTACATCCTATGATTGTTTATTTTCTGTAGTTAGTTGTCTCCTGTCTTGAGGGTATTGCAAGTTAGAGTCATTGCTGCACATCTTCACAGTTCAGCCTTTAAAAACTGTTTACATGTGTGGAAGCATTGCATTGGGTATTCAGTTAGGTTGTGCTGCCTAAATGGTAAGACTTTTCACATATTTACAGCAGGTGTTACTCAAATGATGGGGTTGTCTGGGTTCATACACCATGTAGGATAATGAGTTTGTTGTAGCATTTCAGAGGAATGTGCAGCCTCCACTTTGAAGATTACTGAATTTGATTCCAGTGGATGCTAAAGTGACAGGGAACTGAAAGTATGTCAACTGTGTAGGAAGGCTGTCAGGATTATTACCAATCAGAGCAACAGCAGTATAGGTCTTATATTGAGCCACTGGTAATTGCGAGATTGAAGTGAGACAGGTGGCTTTTTTTAAGGTGTGCAGATGGTGAATGTGTCATTATGTGTGTAATGTGGAGAGTGATAAACTGTATGTGGGAACCAGTGTTAAAATAATGTGTTGCATTCTCCTCCCATTCACTTGAGCATCAGCCTGACTAAATTCACTCACCCAGAAGATGGAGACAGGGCATCCCTCCAAACAATTAATTTATTTCCCTACACAGTGTAAGAACCCAGAAGACTTACCGTTTGAACTAAAATGGTGTTACTCTCTTGCTGTGGTTAACTGAACTTGAGTGGTAAATCCTGGATTTATTAGATACGTCTCTTTTTCATGTAAGGACAAAAATTGGGTCTGTGTTCAAATGGTGTATGTACCAGAATGTAAGTTTCTTCTTTGTTGTGTTGGTGTACTGAATTACTTTCACTCTCAGGTCCAGCACAGTTGAATTACTTAACTGCAGTGTTGACTTAACACACAAAGCTTGTTTATAAGTTTTGCCTCTTTTAGACTAAAGATTTCTAGATTAAGTGCATGTCAAGTACTGTTATTGTAATGCTAATATGGAATCAGTTGTAAACATTTTTTGAACTGAATTTTATTGTATGAATTGTTTGTTGATAATGATGTTTTACCTTTCAGTGATATGAATTTTTGAAGTTAGTATCAAGATATGTTTCATGTTCATTCTGGTTGAATTAGAATTTTGGACAAGTTGCCATATAGTGAATAAAATGAGCGTACGTCTGTGTTCCCATAGCATTCAGTGTGCTGCATACTGAGAGTCAGTGGACTTGCTATTTCAGTGCAACAGAAATTTTGTGTAATTTGCTATGAAATGTAACAAGTGTCACCAACTACACTGAGTGAACTAAGCATTTGATTTGCCTTCACATGGTATGAAAGGTGTGAAAGATAGAATTTTATGTGCCTGTAAGTAGGGCAGAATGTATCACACATCTCAAAATTCTGAGCTTGAAGGTCCCCATGGCAATGAGCATGAATCTTACTGTCTTGAGGCACCGTGTAGCCTGACAGAGAGGCAGCAGGTTCATCTGAAAATTAGGTGCCTTTGTACCAGACTTCATGGTATTAACATCCCAGAAGACAGTATCTTGACATGTAAAGTTGAAGAGGGATTTGAATTCAGTAGCTGGTGTTTTTCTTAGTGTCAGTCTTTTTTTCCCCCCTCTCCCCCATTGTATATAATGTACATTTGTCTCAGTGCTTAATTAAACACCATGCCATGAAGATGTTAGGGTAAGTGAAGGTCTGGCTCCATGGATTCCTAACCTCAGTTGGAAATGGAGGTGAGTGGCCATGATGCATCCCCTGTGGCCACTTTACTGCTGGGGAAGGAGCACCCAGCACCAGTTGGGTGAGAGACTGGGTGGGCCCCAAATCCAGTCTCATCATTGTGGGGAGGAGAAAAAATTCATTTCCCCTGGAGGAAGTTGAACTTTGATTCTTCTGTGGTCAAGCCTGTAACATAGTCACTATACCACATAAGCTATTCCAACTCCTGGGTGTAATTTGGAGTTGTGATTACAACAACATAGTTTTAACATATTACTGTTCACATCTGCAGATTATGATAACTTTGAGCCTGAAAAGGAGAGAATAATGGAATTGAATTTTTTTTAACTAATTTTCATTACATCAGATATGTATTTTTTCTTAAGCTTAAGCACACCCATTAAAAAGGAAACACTTTGAACAAGTGTGGATGTTGTGAAGCTGATATAAATCATATTCATTGAACTTTTGCAGAAACGTTCTCCATTGAAAATGAATTATCGTTAGATTTCTTTCACATGAACTACAGGCACAGCGTTGGGAGGAACATGGAATGTGATGTGTTTGAAACTGTAAAAAGGTGATGGAATTTATAGTTTGAACATACTGAAGTCATTCATGTTTCTCAGAACGCAGTATTCACTTATAATTAAAGTGGCAACTTGTTACAAAATGAAATTCTAAAATAGTGTGAATTAATAATCAAGTGAAATGTTCATATGTTCATACATTAGTATAGTGGCTGCCATATTTGATAAGATCATAGATATATTTCTCAGTTTATCTGTCATTCTGTGGCAGCCAGCTGCAAAGTATCCTGGAATCTCTTTACTTAGACTCTCTAGACTTATACTAGCCAATGAAAGGCACACTCATGTACGTGAAAAAATACCTATTCTGCTGTAGACTCTTACTTTATTGTGTTGTTGTTTGGAGGGAGGGGGGAAGTGTTGGCTTGCTGAATTGCTCATGGTTCTTTAAAATTGTATGATTCCATCCCTTCATCGTAGGTGGTGTCACTGTGAAACCACCACACTTGCATTGTGATTTCTTAATGAAGGCATGGTAACTTACCTTGTGATACCTTTACAGATGAGTTTGCATTGAGATACCTTTATAGAGAAGTTTACAGTATTGTGTACTTCTGTAGATATTCTGCTATAGAGAAGTGAATTTGCAATCAAGCCTGTGTGACTGTCTATGTATCTGTCTATACGTTTCTAGAGTACCTGTTCATTTTCTCCCAAAGATCTCCATTCCTTTCATACAACATCTTTCAAAACCTGTTTTTCCCATCTTGATTTTAGTTTGTCAGATGTTTTATATTCAAAACTTCCTTGGAGATATGATCTTTTTGCATTCTTAAAACATGTCCCTACTGTCCTGTTCTGTTATGTTACTTGCTAACGAATCTGTCTCCCAAGGCTTTTATCATTAAATTGCGACCTTGTTTGTAGGTTTTCATTGTAGTCTGTAAGTCTGTGTGAGATCATTCCAAAAAACAAAATTTAATTTATGGCTCAAGGAGTCAACATTGTAGCATTTTGTTAAAATGTGAAATCACTTCTCATAAAGAACTATTTCCATATTTATGCTATAATACTCCCACATAATTGACATTGCTAAACACATTTGGCTATTTAAGTGTATTTAAGAATGTGCCTTCATAGTAGGAATTACTGTTCTTGAAATGTAGGTATGAATTTTACAATAAAACTTCTCTTCTGTGCTGCATGTTTCTGATTTTATTCATAAGAGGGCACAAAACTTCTTCTCAGTGTAAGGTTTGAAAAGATGTTCAACTGTTAGTACAATGTGCATTTAGTTGCCCTAATTACTTGAATGTAGCAGTCGATTCTTGTTACTGATATCGTACTGCAATTTTCAGTTTTAGTTATTTGCTGCTGGTTGTAAATTTTCAAAATGTGTTCACCTACACCTACTTAAGTTACCTGTTGTCAGTCTGTGGAAACATTGTGCAGTCTGTGATGTGAGGAATATTTATACAAAAGTATAATGAAATTGTTACTTCTTGGATTTACCTAATCTATAAACTGTAAAAATACTGAGAGGAAGAATTTTATCTTCTAAAAAATTTCAGACACATTAACTGTTTTATAGATATACTTGCCCAATTTTTTTGTCTTTGTTATGCACATTTTGTGTATGCAGCATTGGATCCACAGTTGTCCCATTATGGATTTTGTGAACTGTGTTTGTAAAAGTTCAGAATAATGTTAGGAAAAGTGTGTTACTTAGTACAGTATACCAGCAGTACTGGGGAATATATGTTGAGTATGTGATTATGTGTTTAAATAACATTTTCAGTCAAGAGTGTGGGTTCCTGATGCAGAAGGCTTGAGAAGTTAAGTGCAAAAGAAATAGTACGTATTTTGTTGGACTTAGATTTTAATGTTGCCATCTGTAATCAGATTCCAAACATTCTGCGGGGCTGAAAATGAAATGTATTTGCAGATGATGATGATGTTCACATTTTATATCTTCTGAATGTAATATCCCATGCAAATTGTTTCAGAACTTACCACACTTTCAAGTGGATTTGTAGCAAAAATGTGAATATGGTGTGACAACTTTTACACATATTTTAGAAGCTTGGTGAAATTTCTAAGGTAGAATGTAAAGTATTGTGTGTTCATTTCTGTGGATGCAATCTAAATTACTTATTACTGCAACAGTTTTCATCACCATTTGATCTAATATCTTTTGTTGGTACTGAACCAAAAAAGTGAGAGGATTCATTTGTTTTCATTGTGCTTGTAAAGATGCAATAATAATAATAATAATAGTATAATTGTTAAACTCATGTGATGGGTATTGCATTTCATGATGTTGGTATGTTAAATTGAATTCATTGGCCATCATCTGAAACTTCTCTGTCTAGTGCAAACATACTTGTTAGTACAATTTAGATTTGTCTTTTCAGCGAATTACATGACCAGATCTAAGAGGTACAAAGAAGCATACTTAATAGGTGTAGCAATTCCTAACAGTCACAATCTCCACAACAGCATCACTGAGATGCTCCAGAAGTATACAGACTTCAAAGTATAGCTTATAAGAATATGGCAGCTGAGAATGGCCTATAAAATACCACTAGTACTATCCACAACAGGTATTATTCCAAACAAATTACACAAAAGATTAAAATTACTAAATCTTTACCCTGCTGTATATATCCTAATGCAGAACATACTGTACATGCCGTATATTCATGAAGTTTTTGGTAGAACTGTGAGTGAAAAGTGCTTGGTCAGTGAGATCCGTACTCATTTGAACCAGCTAGACTTAATGTGAAATAAGGAGTGTGGATAATGGTAACAGTAACAGTAATAAGTAATTCAGTAAGTTCTGTGCAAAGTACAAAAGTTTAACTTGGGAAGTAACGTTACATGTGCCATAAGTTGTAACTACAGAGAAGCTGCAACACTATATACCTTACAAACATGGTTTGTTTACAATATATAATTGTAAGTACCCTTATAAAGGTGATAGGTGGTGGTGGTGATGATGATGATAATAATAATAACAATAATAATAATACATGGAATGTAAAAACAAAACTGGTAGCAGTAATGGGACGGGTGACTGCAACCATTTCAGAGTCATTCAGATAATAGCCATATTGGGCACTGCACACATTCTTGAGAAAGTACTAGCGTAAAAGTAGAGAACATTTATCATGGAAAAGAGTATCATATGTATCGTAAATTGTAATCACAGAATAGCTGCAATATTACATACCTCAGAAACATGGTTTATTTCATGTATATAATATTAGATACCCTGCATGAAGGTGATTAATAATAATTATTATTATTATTGTTATCCTTGTTTTCACCTTTATGCAGGGTATTTACAATTATATACCTGAAACAAACCATGCTTCTAGGGTATAGAGTGTTGCAGCTGTTCTGTATTTACAATTTGTGCTACATGTAATGTTATTTTGCCCGTGAAATATGTTTTGTACTTTTCCATTAGCACTCAGTAGTATGTGTGCAAAGCCTAATATGGCTGTTTTTTGTAGTTCCTTAAGTTCATGCTTTCGTGGTCTGTTGCTCAGGTATTGTCTGAGTGATTTGGAAATGGTTTCAGTCACCCCTGTTATTACTGGTATCATTTTTGCTCTCACATTCCACATGCACCGAGATTCTGTTATGAGGTATTTATATTTTAAAATCTTTTCGGCTTCTCTCTTGACCACATTTCTGTCTCCAGGAATTGCAGTGTCTATTACCGTGCATGTTCCTTGTTTAATAGCATGGATTATGACGTCCAGTTTATCATTAGGTTGTTGTTATTATTATTATACAATATGTATGTCTCCTGTCATTATTATTATTATTATTATTAATGCTGTGGTGGTGTTGTGAGTGCCTGCTCAGGTGGGAAAATTGGATGCTGCAGCAAAAATATACCAACCCATGACATGCAAGTTTGCTTCACATGGATGCTGCCTAGTATAGTATACAGCAACAGCAAATTTTAGTCTGGCTGTGTTTATGGTGCCTTCTGAGACACTCTAGTCACTCTGTGCTGCTATATATTGGAAGCTTGGTTAGCCTGTATTGTCTGGCCTTTAAATCCCAATGCATTTGCTGATGGCCGGAATTATTTTCATTTTTAAATGCTAATATCTGCATTTTCTCTTTCATTTGTGAAGAATTATGTTGGATGGGTTGCAGGTGCCCCATTCTGCTGGTATGGGTTAAGCTGAGTGGTAGAACAGGCAGTCAGGAAATCATCAGCATATTGATGATTTATGCAGAAATTGTTTTTTATTTTCCTGTATCCAAACTTTTTTTAAAAATGCTTTGCCACATTCTGTGTAGAAATTTCACCTCACCCAAACTTCCAGGGAAGAGTAGTTAGAGGCAAATGTAGATGCACATGAATGTAGGTTTAATTATTGTTTAAATGTGACGGTAATTTAACACAGTGCATGGAAGTTTCAAATCCAGCCATATGTGTGCCTGGAACATTTGCTGGGTATATTATACTTCACTGTAAATTAGATTGTGGACATCAGATATTGCTTGAAACATTCTGAAAACAGTCTGTGTGACAAACATAAGTACATTTGTTCCCATCAAGTGGAAAGTACAACCAGAATTCTTAGGAAGATGTCATACATTCCTTGATTTGGTAGTTGTAGAAGTGAAGTGTGTGGAAGAAGAGGTATCATATGTGGAAAGGGTCCATTGCTGTTGAGAATGTTCATTGTAGTTATGTAACAAAGTTGAATTTAGCTTACGTGTTTCTCAGTAGTAGGTGATGTGAAGGATGTACCACACATCGTGTGATATTACTGGTAACTTTATTGAACAGACATTTTCTTGTTGATGTGAATTTTTATATTTTGCTGTAAGAAAGCAAATTGTATAAGTTTTAGAACATTTTTACACCAAATTTCTTCACACCTGTGTAATTTTTAAAATAATGATGTTAGTTTGTTAAGTGGAGATCGACAAATGACACGGCATTGTGATCATACGAAATGATGGAGTACTAAACTGAGTTGTCTTTGACTTCATTAATACCCCTGTAAAGAAAGTATAATTAAAAATATTTTCTTCTCTAGTATCGGTGTGCATACATTCATGACTTGACACACATTTGGTTAGGATTTTGGCATTCCTGCTACGTATAATATGATGTGATTAACATTAGATTATAAGTGCATCTGTAATCCTGTTCTTTTTGGCTTGAAACACGTTATTAAAAGAAGCTGAGTATGTTACCTGAAAAGTAGCAGGAATATGGTGGATTGTTATGTGCTCACTTTTAATGCATTGCTAGGTAACAGTTAATACTTCCTACACAACATGTTACCTTAAGCCAAGTGACTTCATCTGCTTTTTGTCCAGTCATATCTAAGAAATCTGCTGTTAGATAACTGTATTGTGTATAAAGTACAATATGAACCGTTTTGATTCTGAACAAAATCTTGTGTGAATAATAACTGTGGAAATGACAGTGCAGGGGATATTGCATAGCAAATGTCATAAATTTTAATTTTTTGTTTGTTGCTAGGAAAATAAACCTTTGAAGGAGCAAAAAGAAAAAGGCAACATTTCATTCTGGTGTAAATACTTTGTGTGGAACATAGGCAGTTGATAACAGTTTGAAAAGTGATGCAGAAAATGGATTTAGTAATCCTCTACCATAAATTCTGAACCACCAGAAGCATTTAAAAAAATTAAATCCATTGTATTTTATATTGCAGTGATTTTGTTATCCCACTGAATTTCCTTGGACAGTTGGTGACTATCCATTTTTGATACTGGGATTGTTCTGTGAAGTTTTTGGTTATTTATTTGTATTGCTCCAGTTTCATAAGGTTTGGCAGAAAATTGTTACATAATGCACATTCATTCTGTAATCTTGTTTTGGATCGTTCACTGTATGAATAGATATATGAATTGCATTATTATTAGTGGGTATGTACATATTGCAATATTATTGAAGTTTTATTCAGGACCGTGATGCACAAACTGCATCAGACAATCACAGAGTGAAGGATTTTGAAGAATGCTTTGTTTCTGCAGTAATCTGATTATTTTCATGGTACTGTAATTCTCAGGCAAATGGACCCTTTTTCACATGAATTACCAGTTTTTTGTTTCTTTAATTTTGCATGCTCTGATGTTTACATTTGACATGTTTTCTATTATTTTTGAGAGTGTAGGGTGTAAGGGAGTTAATTTGTTGTGTGTTTTGTTTTAAATGATCTAGGTGTAAACTTGGATTGAGCATTCAGCCTTGTGTGGATTCTACTTGTCTTGAAAGAAAAAAGAAAAGCATGAGAGAAAAAAAGAAGATAAAAAGTGAAAGCATCAACATGAATAAAAGAACAGAACTGATGCAAAACAAAACAAAAAAAAATATGTAGATTATTAAAAAGGAAAGGACCTCTCATGATGATACTTCTTTATTAATATTGTCTGATGGACATGCTGTGCATTTGACTTATCACCTGAAATGTTTGATATGATAGTAGTAAGTAAACAGCAGGTGCTTTTTTTCCATTATGTGTAATAAATTGTCATATAAATAGTGTACCCTTGTGACTGTGCATGTGCATACAAAATGAACCTCTAGTCTGGCAGTTAGAATACGTAGTCATGAAGAAGGGGTAGTTTCTTCCACTTTTAAGTAATTGTTAATTTTACTTAACAGTGATTTGCTAATTCATTCATCAGTTTTGAAAAAGACCATTTGTGATATGCCAGTGTAAGTAATCTTTTGTAGTATATTTTCTTTTCCATTTTTGTTTTTTTCTGTATGTCTTTCAGGATATGCAATAGTATCTTGCTTCAGTTCTCTGCCAGCTCATAGTGTGTTTGTTCATCAGAATTTTCTACCATGTCAGTATGTAAATATGTTTATAACTTGTAAATATATAGTTTTGTACAAATATATTGTTTCTATTTTTTAATAAATGTGTTGTTTCAGTCATTAAGTGAAGGCCACTTCCCATCTTAGTTTAGATTGAGTTTTAAGATAATCACATTTATTACCAAGCAAGATAACCAGTATTTCATGGCTGCTGCCTCATCCTACTTGTGAACCTGTCTTGTTGACTGCTTTTGAATCATTTGTGGGACCCTTATTGCTGGCTTTCTTATTCAGGTTACCAGAATTTACGATGTTTGAAGTCTAAGGTGAGGTTGTTACTGTTATGCCAGAAAGGCATATAGGGGTTAGTGGAGCCTACACTCGGATACCACATCACCAACAGCCAATCCCGCCACATAACACCAGCACGCCTCAAGTCAGCCTACACAACACAACAAGTACTCGCTAGCTCCTGAAGATGGACGTATTAACGTC
>Ga0123354_10002788_pt1 | contig 23534 bp, 25 predicted proteins | sample TergutLab28metaG_2_FD_97872 | JGI IMG/M metagenome (GOLD analysis project Ga0123354, IMG submission 97872) | Labiotermes labralis P4 segment gut microbial communities from Petit-Saut dam, French Guiana - Lab288 P4 | ecosystem: Host-associated > Arthropoda: Insects > Digestive system > Gut ... | reverse complement strand
ATATCATAAGTGTAATGAATGAATTAAGCAGATATGTAAATTAGATTGGAGTGTGTATATACTTGTCTAACACAACTATATGATGGTAGAAATATGTGTGTGTATATATATATATATGTGTGTGTGTGTATATAAATTACATACATATCTCTACCATAATATAGTTGTGTTAGACAAGTATTTACACTCCAATCTAGTTTATTATAAACACAGCGGGGATGACGAACCTTATGAGATACGTAAATATTCGATAAGCAGCACTTTTAAGTTCTGCATGTGGCTGTATGACGTAGTAAATATGCATGCGTCTGTTATTTTAAACACATGTTTGTTTTGGAGGTAAGAATGATTTGTTTTAGGAACTACTGACGCTGTATGTTACTTATTTCTGGTAAGAAAGTGAGAAGGTAAAAATAACCTTAGTCTTTTTAAATAGCTTGATATATTCGTGTTTTCTTTCAGTGCAGTGACGTAAACTCTGATCCAATAATTCGCAGTTAAAAAAATTTCGCCGAGAAGTTAAATCTCATGAGAAATGCAGGAATATCCAGTAAAAGATATGCAGTATATTGCAAATGTCAGTAGAACACTAGTTTCAATCTGGCACAGACAGTTCACAGGTCACGTAATAAGCGACATACCTAAACTGCGACTGACGTAAAATTATTACCAATTATTTATGTTTAATTAATATTGTATATAATATATGGTTATTATTGATTTTTAAAATTGTAATAATTAAATATATTTTACCTTGTGTGTGTGTGTGTGTGTGTGAAAGGAACCAATAGAAATAATATTTTAGACATTTACACAGACATTGTAAAACCGTACAAGTAGCCGATGAGGTGTGATAAGTAATGGTAGGTTTAATTCTGACTTACGTGTATTTAGGATTACGTAAAATATTTAGGGATGGGACCCTTACGTAAGTCGACAACTGTATACTTACTTACTTACTAACTTACTTATTCCATGGTGCAGGGTCCTTCTTGAGAAGCTAACTGGTTTGCAGCTAGTCAAGAAATTCCCCGCATTGCACGGAACCCGAAGGTTCATTACCGCACTCACATGCGTCCGCCACCTGTCCCTATCCTGGACCAACCCAATCCAGTCCACAGACCCATGTTCCACCTCCTGGAGGTCCATCCTAATAATATCCACCCATCTACGCCTAGGTCTCACCAGTGGTCTCTTTCCCTCCGGTGTCCCCACCAAGACCCTATACGCCCCCCTCTCCTCCCTCATACGCGCCACATGCCCTGCCCATCTCATTGGGTGAGGATGAGAATTTTAAATTACACTTTTTTTCCCCGGAATTTGGCACCATATAGACCTCTAAACTTGTGGCAAATTTTAACGTCACGCTGCAAAAATTGTTATTCTTGATACAACAAAATGTCAAAGAGTTTCAAACTTTTGTAACGACTCTTTGCTACGCTGACCCACATAAACTACATTTTTGATATTTCAAACTTCAAAAGCTATTAATAATTGATAGGAAGAATTTATGGGCGCCTTGTGTTATCATTGTTTGATTGCACTTCTCCCATTTCCTAGCATTGGTCCAGTGATGTGTGTGTGTGTGCGTGCGCGTGCGTGCGTGTAGACTTAGGACTTTAAAGTGTAATACGATATGTGTATACTGTAAATTATATACGGTGAAAGTGTTAGTTAAATTTATTGCAATATATTATGGTGTATATGTGGGTCTGTGCCTGTGTTAGACCGATCTTATCTGCTTTGAGCGGGAAATTCCGGCTCACGGCTGGATTCCCAATTACATGTTTAGTGAAACGTAAACCCTCCATTGTGGACTACAGTGTGTTCTGTAATTATGGAGAAAGGAACACACGTACTTTATTTATGATAATTTTCGTTTATCTTGGCAAATATCCTACAACAACTTTCTTCTACTGTGTGGTGCATCTCCTTGATTTACCGAGAAAAAATATGAGAAGTTTTTTGTTTGACAGATGTTAGTTTGATAATTTGTAGTCACATTTAACGACGCTGCCAATAAACCTTAGCTTACAGCGGTGAGCGATAAGGCGAGAGTGCCTAATGAACTGGAAAGTGTGTGTGGAACGGAGCGGTGCTGGCCAAATTTAATACCTTCCCGGCATTTGCTTTGAGAGACCGACGTACATCATGAAGAACTTCAAAATAAAAGTCAGAAGTGTTCCAATTTAAGACAGCTTAAGTCGCCATCATCATCGCCATCATCATCATCATGCGTCACAATTTAGACCTTAATATACTTGTTTCGGCCCCGTCTGTTATTCTCTTCCAAGGTCTTCCGATTCGTCTTCTTCCATTTTGTCTATAATAGCTTGTTAAGTTATGAATGAAATTACTAATTTCTCAAGTTGAAAATTATAACTTTCGTAACCGAAAACCCACATTAATTTCAGAATCTGAGTCTTATAAAACACCTTACCTAAGCTTATATGCGGGTGACTTGATAACTTTTAATTGTTTGGCAGTTAACATTATTTCATTTTACTCCCTCAGGTTCATCTGTCGTGACTAGTTTTTTATATTGGACGATGTATAGATGTTCTTCAATTTTTCTTTTATTTATGGCAACAAATCAAACTTTTTCAATTCCAACGGTACCTATACAGACCACATGCTCTAACACACAGTACACAGTACATTTGCATGTTCCTTACGGATTTCGAACAAACAGCGTTTTTTTCCTACACAAAATAAGATGATTGTTTTTTGTATGCTACACCCATTGTATTTACGGTGCGGCTATACGATCTTCTGATTAAATTCCTTCTTTAGAGGCTTCAGTTAAAGTGAATTAAACCTGACCGTGCCTGTGTGCCTTGTTTGGCGCTTTCACATAATTGCGAGAAATGACTATAGCATCATTTATCTTCCTCTGTATGGAACAACTCGGGTCACACCGAATGGATTTTCATGAAATTTGATATTGGAGTACTTTTTTTTCGAAAATCTGTTGAGAAAATTCAAGAATCATTAAAATCTGACAAGAGTAACGGGCATTTTACATGAGGACTTGTGTACTGTACGTTTATGATGGCACACTCACTTCTTCTTAGGATGAGAAATATTTCAGACAATGTTGGTAGGGAATATTAAAATACACATTTTATGTTAAATGACAGTTTCCCTTTTATGGGATATTGTGGAAACAAATACAGGTAGTAGCGCTAGACAGGCCACAAGTGACTGTATGGTACTGCACATGCGCAATGCATGATGGAAAACTAAGGCTACAGACGCACACTCAGAATGTATAATACTTCTTTTCGACGCCAATATTGGGTACGTGAGCGCGCCTCATCATTACGTTTATATTAATTTTGTATGTCTTGAGTTTTAATTTAGGATCGGTTAGGGCACGTACCGATATTTTCTAGAGTTTCTTCATAATCTGTTGTTGTAACAAATCCGTATTTATGTCCTAAAAATGAATCCGAGGAAAATGTTACCGAATATTAAGTCATAAAGATGTACATAGTTAAGGAAATTTTACATTATCACACTCCATTATGAAGTTTGTTCGTATGAGTGGGGGTAAAAATAAATCATTTTTATATTTTGTTGCCGTGCATCTTATTATAATCTTTGTAAATAACCAACTTGACGTGCAATTCTTTTTCTTATATCTGTTTTTTCCAATTCTCTACATGTTTCGAGCAACCAAGTGCCCATCATGAGGAGAATCAATTATATCAATACGACCTCTGGTATATGTCACTCTATGTAGGTGACATGTGGTATGCAGGTTTACATGGAACCGGTTCCATCTAAACGGTCACCTACGTAGAGTGACATATAACTGAGGTCGTATTGATACAGTTGACTCTTCTGATGATGAGCACTTGGTTGCTCGAAACATGGAGAGAATTGGAATAATCAAGAATTGTGCGTCAAGTTGGTTTTTACAAACATCCTTAATTTTTTGTTTGTTTCTGGCGCGACAGCCCCCAATGGGCCATGGCCTCCTCATTCACGAGGTTTCTGGATCTCACACAACGACGTACCACAGTCGGTAGGACAACACTCACAACAGACAAACGTCCATGCCCCGGTGGGATTCGAACCCACTACCTCAGCAAGCGAGCGACCGCAGACCTACGCCTTAGACCGCGCGGCCACTGAATTCTTATTTTAGAGGTGTAAATTCCTAACTAACTTACATGGATAAGGTAAAGTTTTGCGGGAGGAAGTCCGGGAAACGGAAGACTGAATAAGGTATTACTGATATGTTACACATTTGTGAGGACAAATCCAATACTTGGCAAACGTAGCCTGCAAGCTTACTATGCATCTCTCCCCCAAATCTTCAATACAGCCATCTCTCACTCTTCAATTCGCACCCCTGCAACTCCCTTGTCAGCCCCTTCGTAAGGGTGAGGAATTGCATCACTTTACTGGAAATACATCAGCAGTGGCTCTTTCTGCTCCATTTGTCTCTTACTCTCTGGTTTCTGCGAGGTGCATTCACACTCACCAGCTTAGTGCGTAAGTTTTCTTGTTACTGAAGTGGATTTCTTAAGCAGCTGGAGTGTGGCACACGTGGCCAGTCACTATTACGATTTATAAACTGGTGTGCAGCGTTCCTCATACTAACACTAAGAATTCCAACAAGAAATATTTAAAAAGATCATAAAAGCCCAGTGGTAACGATATGTACCACCTGCTTTAGCACTAAGAAACCATCTATTTTCCTACTTACGTGTTGTGTTTATGTTTTTGTGTGTTTTATGCAATGTTTTTTCTACAATATCAGTCATTTCCCTTATCATTATTAACGGATTTTTCTTCGTAATTAACAGGAGACATTTTTATGTGCAGCACAAACTTAAATTGTGTTTTGCCATCATAAGCAAGCGCATCGACTTTCTTTGGAGTGTTCACCCATAAAATATTATTTTTCATTTTTAACACAGGAACATTTATTGAATAAGCCTATTCAATCTTAAAGGACATTATTTTTATGCACCAAACTAAAGAAACTGAAACTTACGTGTATTGGACCGTGCATCATTGTGATAGTTGAAGAATAAAAGACCAACTGCGACTATTCTGTTGAATTACCACATCGGTCGTTTTGTTCTTGGTTCGATGTGTGTTGGAGATTCGGTGTGGTTGGGTTGGAGTGCTATAACGACCAATGTGGTAATTCAACAGAATAGTCGCAAGCTCCTGATGATGGATATATTAATGTCCGAAACATGTTGAGCACTTAAGAAGTGAAATAAAATAGCAAGTGACATCAAGTTGGTCTTTTATTCTTCAAACTGAAACTTTTTAAATTATCAAATAAACTCTGATAAAATACAAACTTTAATAAATGAGACACCAAACACGCAATTTTTTCCTCTTTTTGAGACACAACGAACACATTCCTTACTCACGCCTGTGAGTGTAATTTAGTTGGATGTCCTTTCTCAGAGGATTAAATGGCTTGTGAGTTCATCTTTACCTATCGAAGCATAACTTCCTTTGACTGTTGGGTTATGAACTTGCCCTGTCTTTTTTTTGTAAAGATAAATCTTTAACATTCTAATGGAGGAGAGAGCCCATTTTTAAAACACAACATTTAGTACTGCACATAACATTAGTATTACTACCACCGCTACGGCTATTACGCAGAGTAATGTATTTTGTACTCCTCACCCAATATTGTTCGGGTGATAAAATCGAGAAGAATGAAATGGGCTGGGCATGTGGCGCATATGGGTGAGGAGAGGGGGGTGTATAGGTTCTTTGTGGTGAAACCCGAGGGAAAGAGACCACTGGGGAGACCTAGGCGTAGATGGGTGGATAATATTAGGACGGATCTCCAGGATGTGGGAAGTGGGTATATGGACTGGATTGGGCTGGCCCAGGATAGAGATAGGTGGCGGACGCATGTGAGTGTGGTAACGAGTCTTCGGGTTCCGTGAAATGCGAGGAATTTCTTGACTAGCTGCAAACCATTTAGCTTCTCAAGAAGGACTCTCACCATGGACTAAGTAAGTAATGTTTAAATATTTTGCATTTTACAACATGTGAAGTCTAGATTGACTGGATTCGTGTTCAGACTGAGGACGACTATATCCGTGGCTGTTATTAGGTGCTGTTGTGCTGTTTCAGCTTTATGGACAACCAAATAATTTCTATATCTATTTCGACCGAGTAAAATATTTACTGCTGTCCGTGGGTAGAGAATTGGAGCGTGATGTCATAAAGACTGAGGTGGAATTCAGAATCCACTCACACTGGACGAGTGAGACGTATTCTTAGACTTAATATGCCATGAATGTATATCGTGTTAATTACTCTGAATTTGTTTGCATAATACCTAAGTGTTCAACTTCTAGTCCAAAGCAACACAAAGCGTCTTCATTAAAAAGTCAATTATGTTGGGATTAGGAATGCCGCTTTTTATTTTCAGAGCAAAATAATATCTGCAAATAAGTAACACTGTGGGTAGCTTTCAAGTTTTTCGCCTTATAGCATCTATTGCATTGTGCATTAAAGGGTTTAATGCAAATAATAATATTTATTAACTGCAATTGGGTTGTCACCCGGTGGCAGTGGTTATTTTACATGTACACAAAATTTGAAGATGGTTACTAATAAGTTTAAGTCGAGAGGGCTAAATGAGGAGCATGTAGTGGCAACTTGGAATTTTGGGAACCATCTCAGCATTTGCTTAGAGACACAAGGAATCCAAGAAAAACCTGTGTCGAGGTGGTCGGTCGCAGGACCTTCCGAATAATGATTCTAGCCAGCAGTCCGGCATCTAAAGTAAAAACAGCAATACACACGTAGCGCAACTGGTACACATGAACACGTTAGGTGATGAAAATACACACAAGACAACCACAACAATATACACAAGAAAACTAAACAACAATTCACATAAGACAACTTACAATAAAACATGCGCAAAAGTAAACAACACCAAGGTAGTACGATGTATAATGTAAATGAATAAATTCTTTACATATTCAGTTCTTTTACATTCTTTACATTTACACGTATCTGAAGAAGGTTGGATGTGAAGGGTCCTTCGTGAAAAGTCTTTTACATTTACCCCCTCCCCTCCATTCCATTCCCCCCTGTCTTCGGCCTGTCTGTTTCTCAATTTCCTCCCTCGATGTAACTGAAAACAGTTCTTTCACTCCTATTTCCGTCTGATGGATGGGAGGCAATCCGCTTACCCATGTGTCTGTCTGTCTATCTGTCTGGCTGGGTGGCTGGTATTTTTATTGTGCCTCTCTTCTTGTCATGAAGCTATTTCAGACAGAACAGAAGGCGAGAATTGTTGTGCTTGATTCACAATAAGAATGTGGAAGTACTTCATGGATATACTGAAAATTCTTAAATATGCTACTTGTCGTGTCACAGACTTGACACCAACCAGTTTGGCATCAGCAGTTGTAGTACTCACATTCGACCCTCTCGTAGTTTGTAGACTTCCCTTCGACCATGCAGAGAAAAGCATACAGACAAAGGAGTAATGTACCGTGTGACTGAAGTTACTTCACTGATTATATTAAATTGTATTAAAAACTGCAAATCTGCAGCGGCATTAAACACTGTCTAATCGTTGTGCAAAAGAGTATGGAATTAGAAAATTTAATGATATTAGAATGCGAGTAGATGTGACTGGTATAAAACTGCGGTAGACTATGGAGTTTGAGGTATAATGCAATATAGATCCATATACACATATGAACTATTAAAACCGCACTTATAACGTGTTGATAGTAATGCAATTACATGTAAGTTCTTAATGGTTTATTTGAAAATAATAGAGCCTTAAAGTGCATTTCCTGCGGAGGAAGAAGTGCAATGAAATTATATCTGTTATTAAATTAGTGTAACGAAATGGACATATTTGATGTTCAGGTGACCGTGCATCGTGATAATTTCTTATAATAAAACCATCTAGATGCACTAATTTCTCAAATTTATTTTTGGAATAAAATTCTACATGTTTTCGGACAGGTCCTCTGTCCATCATTAGGAGTTTTTCACTGTACACACAACAGTGGTATATGTCATACAGGATGGAACTCCGTCCTTATCCTGCTCGCAAGCTGTCAGCAAACCTTTATGACATACCGTTGTTGTTTGTGCAGTGAAAAACTTCTGATGATGGACAGAGGAAGTGTCCGAAACATGTAGAGTTTTATTCCAAAAATAAATTTGAGAAATTAGTGCATCTAGTTGGTTTTAGTAGAAGAATGGAAATATTTGTTGCTACTAATACAAAATCTGCTAGGATCTCACAATTTTCAAAACAATAAAAATTAATGTATTTCAGTTAATGGTTTTAAGGCGTTTATGTGGTTGTGGAACAAGACATTCTACTGATGGCAGAAAATACAAGTTGGTCTATCTGAAAATAAGTACTTAGTAGAAATGTATGAGTCAACAATTGATGCAGCAATTGGTGACTGCACATTGTTTCATTACGAGGACCGTAGCTAAGTAGCCCACCCAGTATTGTTAGATTATTGAAATCAAGGAGGTAGAAACCTAATGACAGGTTAGTGAGGTAGCCAATAGAATTTACTGGACAGATATTAGAATGGGCTTTTAGAAAATTAGTTGTGAAGATCGTAGGAGGATGCAGATGGTTTGGGATTGAATATGGTTATGGACTTTGACGCTAGTTAACTTGGTAATAATCTTCGGCTTTCATAAGACGTGGAGAATTTGTGGGTTAGTTGAATGTTAACTTCTGAAGAAGGAATCCGCTCCATGATGTAACCCACGAACTGTCACTACTTCAGTGTGGAAGAGATCGATTCTCTGTTACCAAAGATTGTCCCTCAGGGATCAAAGTAGAAAAATCCGTTTAGCTCTGTTTTCACATTCCTTTCCTTGACTTATATTAATGCGCCTGTCTGAGAATTTTAACAAAACTTTCTGTTGCTTAGCTACCACATGTGTTCTAGCGGCCCAGTAGAGACAAACCACCTGCTCTCTGCTTCCGTTGTGTGACGGCCTGCCGCCAGATGTCAGTGAAATATAATTTGTATTGCAAACAAAAAGTCCATATCTTGTAGTATCTTACAAGCCATACTGCCTCATTGTTAACAATGAAGTTACTCATGCCACCCGCACATGTGGTCGTCTGATCGTGCGGCTAGTTATTGAAATAACTTCGACGTCCATGATTTAGCGTTCGGTCGAAGTTATGTCTATTGTTCTGGAATTTTATAGTGAATTTCGTGCGTGGGAAAAGAGAGGAGTATTCAAGTGTGGTCCATATCAGTTAATTTTAACCCATAATTTACATGTAGATCAGATCTAACCTCGCTGTATTTCCGTATATCAACCAGTCGCTTAAAAGCTGATAGAGCAGTCAGAATGTAGCCAGCATTTCATTCAGCCACGTTAATAATTTTCCAAATATTTTGCGATATTACATTTTATTTCTGTCTTTATAGAATGATTTTGGTTATCACGTTCTATACTACCATAACCAGAACGGCTCTGGGGCCCACCGACCATCCCATCTGTGCGCGATGGTTGCTCCTTCGTTGTACGGGACCTCAGCTCTCAGAAAAAAAACTCAGATTGCAGATTGTAGATATCACTAACGGTCACCACAATATGCAGGCATAAGTCGTACCGTAGTCAATATTGTCTGCATGGATTTTATAGTCCATTCGGTGTTTTCATGTCATTACTACATATACATTTTCAATTACTCTCTCGTTACCAAGTGCGAATGGAATGGGGTTTTGCTTTCGCTACAAAAAAAGGTCCCTAATTTTGTCTGATTTCAAATAAGAAGAGAATTATTTTATTACCTTTTTTGACATTTGAAAGAGAGAAAGACTTGCAAGTTATGTCTAAGATGGCTGTTTATCGGGAAACGAGCTGAAGTAGTAAAAAATGCAAAGGGTAAATTTGAGAAAATAGTTATATCCGGAGATAAGATACAGTACGTTATGCCAGAAACTGACCGACTTCTGAAATACCGCCAGAATAATGGAGCACTTTCCATCAACACGCCTGTGAATTTCTACCTGAATACATGACGTCACATCACAGCGCATTTTTATTTTAAGATACAGAATATTTTACAGAAGAGTTTCTTATAACGTGTATCAGAATCGAATCTCCACCGATGCTAGAGAAAGGAGTAGTTTGTTTATTTACAACTGTGGCGTTAAGGACTGTCAAATAGCCTTACCTGAAATGGCAAATTTTGGGCAAAGACCGTTTGGGTACCGACGTCTTCTTCTTCGAGAAAGAAGGACACTCCTCCATGAAGCTTCAAGGTTAAGAATAGATGAGGTTTCTTTTGCGTCCCTTCTTTGTCTTCAATACTTCGTACTGAAACGCAGGAAAAAACTTAACTTTACCACTGATTAGGTCTGTGTTCTGTAACTGTGTTAGGACAGAACCCTCACTCTTCATCAGTTGTGTCCACAGCGGATCTCTATCGTCATCAGTTTATCACTAATAGGAGATGCAAAAGATATAGAACGGTGCCTAGTATGATGTCCTGTCCATTTATATAGTCGCTAGCATTAAACTGGCAAACAAATTTCTATGTAATAATAGCTTATCTTTACAGCAATCCTCGGTAGCTCGCTGCACCGATTTTCTACGTTTCTTCTCTTCACAGAGTTCCTGTTTTAAGGAAATAAAAATATCTGATCAGCCACTGGATTCAATATTTTTAAGACACCGCTGTCTATAGCCCCATATTCCAATATCTTGAAGTGTTAACAATTTGTAAACAGAGTAATGGGGTGAACGAATTAAGGATGACGAGATAGGGGGTATATGTGTCACGTGCGGGGAGAAGAGAAGCCCATAGTGGGTTTTGGTGAAAAACTGTGAATACAAGAGATAACATAGAATACCTAGAGTTTGGTGGGAAGATAATATGAAAGACATATTTATCTTGCTCAGGATGACAAGAAACGGCCTCTTCTGAACGCGGAAATAATCATTCGGGCCTTGCTGTCTGGTAAGAAGGAATCCAGTCTTTGTTGATAGTTAAATGGTTAGTTATTTAGTTGGTCACTCAATCAGTAAATTAGTTATTCAGTTATTGTTATTTGAAAATGTACGTGTCCTTGCTGTCTTACTATCGGTGTTGATTAAAAACTGGGTGTTTTTTTTTTTTGTTTTACACATTTCAAGGATAGTGAGGTTATTTTACGTCTTTTCCATATATAGAAATGATTCACGACCCGAAAACCGTAGTTGGTAACTTGTTTTAGTGGCGAAGAATGCAAAGAACATATTTGTAGCTGAAGCATCTACGTGATAGGAATTTTGCTCCAGACCTTGCGTCGTACAACAACTGTCTTCTTCTACTGTTTATGCGTTTTCCAAATGTTTTCAAGGGTAATACCACGACCATTAGTGTCGTCGAGCACGTAGTTTGATGCAAAAAGATTCTGAAATTCCTCCCATTTGTTTAAAATGGAAGTGGTAAACCTGCCACGCTTGCATATAGTGGTAGAAATTGTATGTGGATGGATCATGGGTTATCTATCAACGTTTTTTCAACTGTGGGTGACGTTTTAAGATCGGATGTAACATGTTTGGTGAACATGAAGAAATTTCGAAGCAAGTGGCCATAGCTTCTGTCAGAGTTGGACGGTTGTTTCCTTATTCTTCTGGAAGTGCCGAAGAAATGAACAAAAACCCCGCCATAAGTGGGTGAACTCGCCGGGAATTGAATCATGTCCATCTGGAACACAAACGTTGGTGTTGCCGCTTCCCTACATCGGTTCAGACCTAACTATTTTGAATCCCGGCATTTGTCCACTTTTCTTAGCCAGGACTGAAAAACATTTTCTAAAAATCATGCAGCCACTTCAGAATTTTATGCGTAGGTGAAATACTGAAGACACAAAAATACTGGGTTACGTAAGAAAATGTAGCCACCCGGACGACCTGGTAGCTCGCAATTTGTATAGCCTTTTTCATAGCATTACTAAAAACTCTTCAATTTTTTCTAGAGAATTGTGACTTCGTATCCCTGAAGGAGGGTTGCAAACTGTGCTCTAAAGGTCGTCTTTGGGGACATATGTTGTCAGAAACCAGAAACTCTTAACTGCATAGAAAACGTGAAAGGTCTATCGGAAAACATCCATATTGTCTTTGTGTACATCTTTTTACAGTTTCACTAATCTTAGAAACATTTTCATTTAAAATGCATTAATCTAGGTTTCTATGCAATTCTTATCTTTGTATGTATTTTCTCTTCTTTATGAGCTGTCAGTATAGACGCTGTGTACTGTTCATATTAGGTTTTATTTATGTAGATGTGGATGGCAAGGATATTTGATTGGCTTCTGTGAACTAGAAATCCGTCCATTGCCTCTAATTAAAACATCACAACACTTTACTTTCAATGCACTGCACTACAATGTACTGCAAGTACAGTACACTAGACTACGCTACAATAACAGTTTCCCCTCTTATCCACAAGTATAACTACTTACTTGGATAAAGAATTATTTTAACTGCCGTACGTTCTTTGTAGTTTGGTTTAGCAAACAGTTTTTTGTAATACGACACCAAAATTTCTGGGCGAAGTACTAACAGTCTGCATGTCATTTTATTGATGTCTTAAGCCTAGGCATTCCGTTTTGATGAAGATATACAAAGTAATGGGCGAAGGTCGTGAATCAAAACTAAGTTTTACGTTATATTATTATGTGACTTTAATGTGCAACATGTTTCGACGTAAGTACAAAGAGCTGTCATCAGGCGTAATTACTGCACCAAACAAATTTGTCATGTAAAGTTACAGTCATTCATTCAGTTTTCGTTAAAATATAGGAATGTTGTTAAAGCTTCAATTTGAGTCAAGCAAAATTTTATGTTAAAAACATATGGAAGATTTACACATTGAGAAACATGGTTTGTTGCAAATTGTGCCAATTTCTGGGGATCAAACATTTTTCGGGTAACTGTCTGTATAATAGGCGTTATTAAATTTGGTACTGTAATTTCGCCTGATTATGGCTTTTTGTACTTACACCGAAACATGTAGCACGGAAAAGATATATAATAATGTAACATAAAACTGAGTTGTGATTGAAGGCCTGCGCCCTTTACTTTGCCTATTAATGTCTTAAGATTAAAATTCGGATTTTCTTAGATATCATTGGTTGATGATTGCAAAATACCAAATCAGACTGTTTACTGTGGTGTGAATCTGAAGCTGCTCCTAGTGGGTCTGTACGAAGAGCACTTGACATAAATACTGTGCAGTGTTCAGTAACTTTATGCCGTACATACTGTTCGGTCTAACAGTTCGAACACAATATTGAGGAAGTACAGAATGTGGACAGCGACTGAATGTATTTGCCTGTTACCTAGGCACATATCTGTTATGTTTTATTTACTCTCACGTCCTGAGGAAATGTCTAGAGCAAAGTACATCAGGCTAAGGGCCCGACATAATGACAAGGTGTGTAAACATACTAAAGGATATTTTACGTCCGTAACACGTTCTTGACCTGGTGAATTTCACACTGTTCACTGACATACATAGTCATAATTTAAAATATAGCTAAATATTTGTCTCAAAAGAGCAGAATTTTAGATTTATTCCTTCCATCTCTCTTTTCTTTTTAGCGATTGAAATTTGGGGTGTGGAATTTGAATTGAATGAAGAAAACTATGGAGACATGAGACAACTATCGTTGCATACTTGTTTCGTGAGAGTTCCATCTGGTTGGCTTTGCTGGTGTCTAATTTTTCCTAACGTTTATACGAGCTGTTGTCACCAAAATATTTTATTTTCTCTTAATATTCAAATTCAGAATGTATGAAGTCAGACGAGATTTTTACAGGGTTCATGGTTAAATTTTCGACTAACAATATAGTAGATTATCAAAAATGGCAGACAGTTACGTGGGCGAAGTGACTTATATAATTACAAGAGTAAATTGTTTGAAATGTCTTGCTTCCTGCAAACCACATAATTATCAGGAACTCTTGCACCGTAATATTACAGGCGATGCTTAGTGCCAAAACAGAGCAATTCACTGATTTCTACTCGCCATTTCACTGCAGTCCCAGTTCAGTTTTAATACTGCCTGTGTATATGAATTGTCTTGCTTTTCTTTGGATCTGATCCACACCCACGCCCTGTCATCACCATCGTTGTCACCTTTTCTGTGCCATACTTCTTCTCCACTGTTACACACGCACGCCTTCCTTTCTGTTCCCATGCTTCTTACTGAAATATGACGTCATAATTCATTCCATTGCAAAGCCAGCAAACCTCCACAGAATGACTAACCCTCCCCCATCAGAACACCACCAACTTATATATGGTGTGCTCTTTCTACCTCAATTCCTTCCACTTTTCTCAGGGTCTTTGTATTCATCCTATTCATCAAGTTTCGTTTTGTTCACTTTATCCTTTAGTTTTTCTGAATGAAATATGAAGAAAATATTTCAGTAACAATTTCTTATGAATAATTTATGTGATGAAATATTTACTTAAATTTTTGCGAAGATATTTTAGGGTCAGAGCTGAATAGGATGTTCGAAGGAATGAAAGGCCCTATAGCAGAGTTTGATTGGAACAGAACATGCAATGTAGGTATAACGTAAAATTGGGGTACGTTCGCTTAACCATTTTTGCAAACGAGTGTGTGTTTCTAGCCTATCCAGCATACGAAGTTCATGTACCACATTCTGTGGCCCGTCTGAATCTGCCATACTTTTCCTCTTTATCTCAAAAAGGGTAAGATTTTAAGGGGAAAATGTTGTTGAACATAAAATGCGTTTTTGAGTTTCTCTACAATTTTGTCTGAAATATTTCCATTATAAGAATTCGGCCAGCTGCTTTCATACATGTAAGTAAGATATTTATATAAATTACCCCTTATTATTTGTCGGATTTTAATAAAACTTGAATTTTCTCGACTAAGATTCCAAAAAATACTCAAATATCAAATTACATACAAATCTGTCTATTGGGAAAGAAGTTGTTCGATACGGACGGACGGACAGACAGACAGATATGAAGAAGTAAATAGTCGTCTTTCGCAATTTTGCGAAAGCGCTTAAACCGTACGTGATGAACGGCTCGTGTTTATGCTCTTGGATGAAATGTCCACTTGATTTCGGCGTAATGGTATTTGAAGTAACTAAGAAGCAGAATGCTAAAAGCAGATTTCAGTCTTCAGTGGTCACGTGAATTAAATCAAGAATCAATACAAAACTGGGCAATGCTGGATTCCCCAAATGATCTACACATTGCTTGGGAAGGTTGAGTGTAAAAATTAAACTAAATACCGAACTGCTGAGCGCATTGCGGAAAATTCAGTGTCGAGTACGTGACAACGTGTTTCTTTTTCGATTGTTTGATTTTATCGGGGATTTTCATTATGACACTCTTTTTCTAAATAGGCTGTGTCCAGTTTCTGAAGCATAACTTCGATTCGTTGTCCATAAACATAACCTTTCATTTAGGCCCTCAGTAATTTTAAGTCTGCGGTGCAATATGTTATGTGTGGCCCCTAACTGTTCATCTGTAGTTTGTTACTGATGAGGACTCTGCCAATTTGCACCTAAATGTTTCAGCACTATTTTTGAAGTATTTCCCTTATATGCAAAAATGTGTATCATTTCACATGCACCGACCATGAAGCAACGGATAAGATTGAGGTTCACAGATCACTCCAGGATTGTGGGTCACTGCGTGTGTGTTCATTCTGCTGCCTCGAATATAGAAGTGGCTCATAGATTTTGAAAAATTTGCGGGCTTTTGATATATGGTATACTTACTTACTTCATGGAACAGGGTCCTTCTCGAGAAGCTAATCGGTTCTCAGATAGTCGAGATATTCCCCACATTTTATGGATTCCTAGATGTTCATCAACGAATCCACAAATGATAGCCAACTGGCCCTATCCTCAGACACATCGATCCAATCTGTGCCCTCATATCCCACTTCCTGAAGATCATTCTTAATATTATCCAACCATTTACACCTGGGTCTTACAAGTGGTCTCTTTCTCTCAGGTTTCTCCTCCATAACCCTCTACACACCTCTACTCCCCCCATACGTGCTGCATACCCCTCCCATCTCATTCTTCTCGATTTTATCACCCGAATATTATATTGTTTTCTCCACTTGCCTGTTACCTCGTCCCTCCTAGGCCCAAATATTCTCCTCAGCACATCGTTCTGAAACACCTTCAGCCCACGTTCCTCCCTCAATGTGAGCGACCGAATTTCACACCCATGCAAAACAACAGACAAAATTATATTTCTCTATATCTTAATTTTTAAATTTTAGAATAGCGAACTGGAAGACAAAATATTCTGCACCGAATGACAACAAGCATTCTCTGACTTCGGTCTGCTCATAATTTCTTCCTGAATAGAATTTTTATTTGTTAAGGTTGTTCCCCCCATGTGATAAGTGGGTCCCTGTCACCACGGCATGAAGCGTCCTCAGATTGCGGATGGAGGAACGGCCTGCAATGTGGAGGTTAGCTGTGAATATATTGAATAAGGAGTCGCGGACAGCCGATAAGGGGTGGTCTTCCAGCTTGGTGGGCGAGATGCTAACAACTACTCCCTGTTGAAACGTATTTCGTTACGAAATATTCGCAGACAAAGCCTCACACCTGGACTGATACTTTGATACTACCTAAACAAAGAAAGAGGAATATGAGACTTGGTACTTGGCATGTTACGAGCTTCTATAGGTCAGGTTCATTTACAGCAGCAGCCAGGGAATAGGCTAGATATAAATTAGATTTAGTGGGTGTGCAGGAGGTTAAGTGGGACAGAGGGGGCACAGTAAGAGCAGGGGATTATAATTTTTTCTATGGAAAAGGAAATGAGAATCATCAATTGGAAACAGGATTATTTGTACACCACAGAATAGTATCAGCAGTTAAGAGAGCAGAGTTTGTTAGCGATAGGGTGTCATATATCGTTCTGAGAGGTCGCTGGTGTAATATCATTGTTCTAAATGTGCATGCACCAAGTGAGGAGAAGAGTGATGATTCATAAGTCAGTTTTTACGAGGAATTAGAGCAGGTTCTTTTTACCATTTTCCTGAGTACAATATGAAAATTCTATTAGGAGATTTTAAAGCAAAAGTGGGGAGAGAGAGTAATTTCAAACCGACAATTGTTAATGAGAGCCTACATCAAGATAGTAATGATAATGGTATTAGAATAGTAAACTTTGCCACAACATAAAATTTAGTTGTTTAGAGCACGATGTTCCCACACCGAAACATTCATAAGTACACCTGGAACTCTCCTGATGGGAAGACTCACAACCACATTGATGACATAGTGATAGATACGAGATGGTATTCGGGTATACTAGATGTACGAAGTTTCAGGAGAGCTGATTGTGATACTGATCACTGTCTGGTGGCTGCTGAAGTTAGGGAAAGTTTGGCAGTAGGTAAACGAGCAGGACAGATGTTTGATGGGAAAAGATTTAATCTTAGGAAGCCAGGAACTGGAGGTTAGGAAACAGTATGAGACTGAGATTACAACAGGTTTGCAGCTTTGGAGAACTTAAGTGATTACTAGGACATAAATAAGGCTTGGAGGAACATTAAAGAGAACATTAAAACCTCAGCTAAAGATGGTATAGGTCTGCAAGAATTGAAACAGCATAAACCATGGATTGATGAAGATTGTTTAGGTTCTTTAGATCAAAGGAAGCCGGCTAAAATGCAGTGGATACATGACGAAGGCAAACAATGTAGATAATCTGATCAATGTAAGACGTAATGTTAGCGGACAATTCACGAAAAAAAAAGTAGGCATATCTGAAAGCTAAAATTGAGGAACTTGAAACAAACAGTAAGATGAAAAATATTAGGGACATGTATAGGGGCATAAATGACTAAAAGAAGGGTCATCAGCCTAAAACTAATATGGTGAAGGATGACAAAGGTGATTTAGTTGCAGAATCCCACAGTATGTTGTCTAGGTGGAGGAACTATTTCTCCCAGATATTGAATGTACATGGGGTTAATGATGTTAGGCAGACAGAAATACACACAGCAGAACCACTATTTCTGAACCAAATGCCTCTGAGTTTGAGTTGGCTATTGAAAAGCTAAAAATTCACAGATCACAAGGTATTGATCAAATACCAGCAGAATTGACTAAAGCAGGGGGCAAGACAATTCGCTGTGAGATTCATAAATTTAATATTTCTATTTGGAATAAGGAGGAATTACCTGAAGAGTGGAAGGAGTCAATCATAATACCTATTCATAAGAAGGGGGATAAAACACATTGTAGTAATTATAGGGGCATATCACATTTGCCAACTACATACAAGATTTTATCCAGCATCGTGGTGTCAAGGTTAACTCCATATGTACAGGAAATTATTGGGGGGTCATCAGCGTGGATTTCGACGCAGCAGTTCAACTACTGATCATATATTCTGCATTCGTCAAATACTTGAAAAAAAAAAGGGAATACAACGAAGCAGTGCATCATCTCTTCATAGACTTCAAGAAAGCTTATGACTCAATTAGGAGGGAGGTCTTATATAATTTTCTCATTGAGTTTGGTATCCCTATGAAAAAGGTAAGGGTAATAAAAATGTGTCTGACTGAAACATATAGTAGAGTCCGGGTAGGCAAGAATTTGTCCGACACGTTTCCTATTAGGAATGGTTTGGAACAAGGAGATGTTCTATCGCCATTGCTTTCCAACTTTGCTTTAGAGTACGCCATTAGGAGGGTTCAAGATGGCCTGAAATTAAATACCACACATCAGCTTCTGGCTTTGCCGATGATGTTAATAGGTTAGGAGGAAGCGTACATGGGAAAGCTTTGGTAGTGGCTAGTAAGGAGTTTGTACTAGGAGTAAATGCAGATTGTACTAGGAGTAAATGCAGATAAAACTAAGTACATGGTCATGTCTCGAGATCAGAATTCGGGACAAAGTCACGGTATGAAATTTGATAATAGTTCCTTTGAAAGGGTGGAAGAGTTCAGATAAAAAATCAAAATTCCATTCAGGAAGGAATAACAGCAAATTTAAGTCAAGGAATGCTTGCTATCATTCGGTGCAGAATCTTTTGACTCTCAGTTTGCTATCCAAAAATTTAAAGATTAAGATATACAGAACTATAATTTTGCCAGTTGTTTTGTATGGGTCTGAAACTTTGTCGCTGACATTGAGGGAGGAACTTAAGCTGAGGGTGTTTGAGAAAAGGGTGTTGAGGAGAATATTTGGGCCTAAGAAGAATGAAGTAATGAGGAGTGGAGAACACCACATAAACAGCAGCCTAATGATATGTATTCCTCACCCAACATTTTTCGGTTGTTCAGATCTAGAACAGTGAAATGGGCGGGAAATATAGCGCGTGTGTGGGAGAGAAGCGTATACAGGGTTTTGGTGGGGAAACCTGAGGGAAAGAGGCCACTGAGAAGACCCAGGCTAAGATGGGAGCGTAATATTAAGATGGATCTTCAGGAAGGGGGATGTGGGGGTATAGACTGGATCGAGCTGACTCAGGATAGGAACAGGTGGCAGGCACTTGTGAATGCAGCAATGAACCTTCGGGTTCCATAAAATGCGGGGAATTTCTTGACTAGCTGAAAATCGGTTAGCTTCTCAAGAAGGACTCTGGTTCATGGATTAAGTAAGTAAGTAAATAAGTTTGTTCGCAAATATTTGAACTCTTCCGCCCTTTCAAAGGAGCTATTATCAATTTTTATATTGTGACTTCGCGCTGCATTCTGATCTCGAAACATGACAGTGTACTTAGTTTTATCAGCATTTACTTCTAGGCCATCTCCTTACTAGCGGCTACCAAAGCTTGCGTGTTTTTCTCTATAGTACATACGATTCCTCCCAGTACATTAACATCAACAGCATAAACCAAAAGCTGATATGTACCTTTTAATTTCAGTCCATCCTGGTTTTCCTGAACCCACCTAATGGCACACTCTAAAACAAAGTTGTAAAGCAATGACATGTACCGAATCTTATGTTCCTTCTCCATCACTTAGTTTTTTTATCAAATTGTCAGTCCAAGTCCGAGACACGTGTTCATGTTTTGCAACAAAGCCGCTTATTCAATATATTCGCAGCTACCCTCCATATTGCAGGCCCATCCTCCATCCGCAACCTGAGGACGCGCCATGCCGTGGTGACAGGGACCCACTTATCAGGATATATGTATATGCTATACATTAACGGAATTCTGTTCCAAATTGTGGCAGTCTGTAGTGGTTCGTTTGTCTGATAACTTGATGCCACAATTAGAATATTTCTTCTTATCACGAAAAATACATTACGAAAATTGTGCAAGTGTTGTAAGTGAAGGTGCAGACAAACAAGTGTAGAATATACACAGTGTATATTGTGTCATCTTACCGGTTTTCACAAGGGAGATATACGCCGTGCTATATGGTGTATTTATTGTCTTGCGCAGCAATCAGTCCGTGAACATCCAGTTGCTGGTATAATTACAGTTTGTATTGAAGATCCTACGTTTCTCTGCTCCTCCTGATATTTTCCAGTTGGCTGATTTACTTACGTGTCGTGTCGCTTTGAATTGTGGACAGACTGGATGTCCGCCAACCAAACAAGTCTTATTTTTGTCTTGCAAGAATTACGTAAGATGTCCTCTAGCATTTAATGCGTCATAAAAAGTGCTATTAAAATGATGCGTGTTCAAGTTTCCGTAAAATGCTGCTCCATAAAAGGCATTATATTTAATTTAATGCAAGATAAGTATCATGAGAACCAGCAACCGCTAAGAACAGCTAAAATGAATCCTTCGTGACGAATTGCTCTAAGGAAATTCTGACAATCTGCACAAAAGTAGAGTGTGTAGGGCGTTGCAATGTGCGAATAAATATCGGACGCCTGGTGGCCGAGATGGCTAAAATTTGGTGCCGTGGGGCCTAATGTTTGTAGGTCCTCACTGAGTATTACTTCATGCCACCCGTCGGGCGCCCACAGTGTTGAGGGGGCTCCTAGGTTTTGAAAAATTTCTTGCACACATATTATAATGTACAAATATTTGTGTATAAAATGTGAATTTTGCGGGGGGGAGGGGGTTATTGTATTTATGGTTTACTTAATGCTGCGGTTGGTACGCAGCTTTGAATGTTTGAATTTTTAGAGCGTAGTGATTTGTGATGTATGTGAACAGAAGTTCCGTTCCTTTATTTTAAGGTATTATATTGGCATTTGTCGGAACATTCTGAAGGATCCCAAGAGACGCTTCAGGGTAGCTTGTTTGTTTGTTTGTTTGTTTGTTTGTTTGTTTGTTTGTTTGTTTGGGTCCAGATATGAAATCGGGACCTTCCGAATGCAAAGGAATGCTAATGATTTTACCATGATGGTCATTTTGAAATCAGATTCTTATTTTTCACTTATATTTTTTAGTTTTCTTATTTAGTAAATTGATAATCGACTTACCAAGTTATTCTCTGTGTTATGACGACTGCCTTGTTTAAACTGAATTAAGAATCTTACTGAACTTTAATAACACTACACGGTCTGTGTTTTCTGACTCTACGCAACACTTCGGTTGTGACGTTAACAATTCTTCACCCTGTAAAAAACTTCCCCACTTTTTTCTATGGGCCTAATATTTCACAGCTGTTGTCACAAACAGCCCCCATTAATCCCTATCCATGAATACGTGAATAATATTAAAATAGATCTTACACTTGTAAGATCTATTTTAATATTATTCTTGCATTTACGCCACGATCTTCCAAACAGTCTCTTTCCTTCTTCATCTAACTAAACGTTTCTATACATAATTTGAAGCTGTGCAAATTACTTGTTATTATCAGCTTTTATAGTAGTAAGCAAATTGATTGCACAAAAGAAACCTGATTCCAGATATGATGAAACATGTAAATTGGATTTCACTGAAGGAGAGGAAACATTCCTCTACTTATTTTCAAGCCCAGCTGTAGACTTATTGAGGCATTCTGGTGAAGCGACAGCAGGGAGGTTGATTTGCGGACCTAGTAATTGTGAACATATACTGACACGCCTATTACGTGCGCTGGTGTACGTAATGTTTAATTACCCCAGTCGCAAGACGTGGATTTGTGTAGTCTTACAAACCACGTTTAACGTACACAGACAGGAAGGCTGGTGTTACAGGGAGGTCTGTTGCCTATTGCCTCTGTGGTTATCTACAACCATTTCGCGGTCTTCTTTATGGCTGTAACGGCTGTAATAATAATAGTAATTTACATACATCACTCCTCCTTTTCACTGGCTGTCCTTGTCTACCGCACACGACAAAGTCCGATCGCGGTACTGCGCGTTGTTGAGCCTGTCTACGTAGTGTAAACTTCCCCCGAGAGAATGCGCGGCAGGCGCCATTTATGTCCAAGAACTGCTCGAAAGTCTACCTAGTTCGTATTTGGTCGCTAGATGGGGACACACGCAGGATGACGCGCGCGAAAGAACGTAGTCCGCTGAATGCTATAGCAGTTCATAACTGAATCAAGTCATTGTGGCAAGTCGCGTATCCTGAAACCGTAACTTTTAGAAAATGAAGAGAAACAGTCTGATTAACTTTCATTTACAGAAAGCGCACCAGTCAATTACAGAATGCTAATGTGTATGCGTTTGCCCTATTACTCCACGTTCTATATGTATGCATGTATATAGTTATGTATGTATGTATGCATATATATATATTCTGTCGATATGTACTGTTACAGAAAAAATAACGTATTAATTTTAAAGTATTTCATTTGTTATAAGTTACTATACCATTGTAAACAGTAGGTTATAATTTACGAGATTATTCATTTCCAAAGCTGTTTTATTCAGCGAAATGCTAGCAAATAGCAAATTTCGTGCTTGGCGTGTGCTGTTTTACAAAAATCAAGAGCTCTTCCTTTAATTTTAATATAATTGTCTTATTACGTGCTGCTGTAATATTCGGTCTAAGCATACATGAACATTTTTTTGCTTTAATATTATTATTACTATTATTATAATTATCATCATTTATATATTGTTCATCCGACATGACACAGCTAACTGTGCTTTACAGTACCAAGTTGCGTAAAAGTACCTGCAGCTGCAAACTTTGACAACAATTACTCTTGCAGGCAGAAATTTTAGAATGCTTGGAGTGTTTCAAGGTATGTTGGAGACGCTGCTTTCAAGTTTAGAAATTTAAGATTCTTGCGCGTATTCCTCAAAGCCACTCATTATTATTATTATTATTATTATTATTATCATCATCATCATTATCGAATTTTTCACTTCTCAACTTTGGCTGGGAAATATTCACCTATCCTGGGATGTAGAACTCAACAGGATTAGGCTCGGTGGTCTTATTTGTAATTTAAAAAGTTTCTTACAATTGAACATGTGCCAAGAATTACAGATTTTTGTGGTTATATATGTATATGTATTCGGGTGCAGGTTAAGTATTGTTAGACTTTGTGATAGTGACTTTGGAATTACTCCCGTAGATGTTATTATTATCGGGATAACTTGTGCTGCCTTTTGCTTCCACATAGCACATATTTCATTCGCCAGTTCTTGGTACTTGTTTT
>Ga0123354_10002787_pt1 | contig 23535 bp, 8 predicted proteins | sample TergutLab28metaG_2_FD_97872 | JGI IMG/M metagenome (GOLD analysis project Ga0123354, IMG submission 97872) | Labiotermes labralis P4 segment gut microbial communities from Petit-Saut dam, French Guiana - Lab288 P4 | ecosystem: Host-associated > Arthropoda: Insects > Digestive system > Gut ... | reverse complement strand
TTTACAGCTTGTGGTATAATGCACCGGCGATGCTGCAGCATCGCCGGTGCATTATACCACAAGCTGTAAACACAGTCTAGTGCTCCTGAGGATGGGCGAAATTATCGCCCGAAACATGTTGAGGTGATCGTAGTTATCAATAAAATTTGCTATTGTTGCATCTAGTTGGCTGTTTGTATTATTGTATAAGTGAGAGAAAAGTTACTGAAGTAATAGTTCCGCTGCTACTTTACAGAAAACTTGCCTGAAAAGAAATTATAGCATCATTTTTTGCAACGTAAGCATCTTACTGTATGTGCTGCATGTTAAATACATAGGCCTACTTCTGCTCCACTGCCGAGACATATTTAGGAACTTGCATGTGAAATTGTATTGTTTAAAAGTGTGGCTAAGAAAGACTTAAAAATTGACAGTAGTTAATATGAGTATGTATTTGATGTGATTAAACGGTAAGCATAAAGGCGAGTGACTTTCAGGGTGAAGTTCTTCAAATTTGTTAATTTAAGGCTTGTTCGGGCACTCCCGAATTACTTGTCCACCCTCTACGTCACGTTGCCAACCCTTCTAGATGTATGCAACAAACAGTCCCGTCTATAGAATGCAGCACCCACCTCTTTCAACTTCGCCAGCTTTATTCGATTCTACAGAAAAGCGAATAAAGTAACTTGATAACGGCAACCGAATAGAGTTTGGTGCGCGCATGCTGTCAGAGTTGCCTGTGGAAGTGCGCCTGCCCCACGAGGCAGGCAACCCAACTGACATGGTGCATGCTGTGGCAATAACGTGGATAGCCGTGCCGCGTGAAGGTCGTCGTGGCGGAGACCAGAGACAGCGCAGCAAACGGACGTCACTCCACGCCGTACGCATGAGGTTTCGTTTGTCAGACAAATAAATGTCATATTTCTATTGTATAGTCAGCTTACAGATTAGTGCTTCTGCATGCCTATTCCTATCAGTGAAATTTTCTTTTAACATTATATCGGTCTGCCCGAATTTTTAAGGCCTGGAATTCGAATCTAAATTCAGAGCGTACAATTCGGTAATGGTATTAAGTGTAAAATACAAATTAGAATGCTTTGTCACAACATAAACCTGTTTCAAACACGTGTTGTCTGAAACACAAGAGTGCAGTACTACATACTTTATTGAAACCTAGTAAAATATTAGGATATTATTGTAATTTAGATAAATTAAATTGTAATGAAATTGTTGTTATAATTGCGTAACTGTAGTACTGAGGATGAAATTATTTTTTTAACAGATGGTCATAGAATATGTATGTTCAGGAAATGCCTGTTTAGGCACGAATTCAAATTCATTATGAAACAGTAAGCTAGGTTGTCGATAAACCCATAAAATAAGTTAATCTTCTATCGTTGGCAAGTAACTGCAGTATATAAGTCTTATCATTCATGCATTACTAATACACTTGCAATATTTCGAGGAAGCTAATTCATAATTACTCACAACGCCTGTGGATTGTGCGCCTGTATTTCTCAGGTAGGAGAGAGACATTCTCTTAAAAACTGAAAGGTCATTTGTAAGTAGACATATTTCATTTCTTTGATTATGACAGATTAGCAAAATGTTCTGTTCCATTTTTTCACGTAGCTGCGTTTAAATGAAGATATTGTCTAATACGACGCTATATGAAATTTCAATAAGAGGATTTACTCTTGAAACTCATGATACGGTGATTTAAAATGCGTAAATACTGCCGTGAATAAACGTGTAATTCTGCCAACTCTAATAACTGTTTCAGAGATTTTTTGTGTGCTATGTTCATTTATGTTACTCGGAAATCGCTTTAAGTAATAGATATTAAGAGTAACTTCGTGCTAACAATATTAAAAATGTCAATTTTGTATACAGGTTAATATGCTGCCTTTATTCGATGAGTGTCTGGTCATGCCCATTTGCAACCTTTGAGTGTTAGTTAATTCGTGTTAATAGCGTACTCCCGTACGACCAAAATTAATAAACCTCCGATACCAGACGTGAAGGTGTAATATTTGCTGATTATCAAGGCTTGACCTAATTTTATAAACACATACACTTCATAAACCAAATTGTCAATACATATGTTCCCTTCTGTTATGGTTCTTAATAACCCAACCGGAAAACTTGAAGAACCTCGTAGTTTGGAACGTAAACATAGTAAATTACCATTCCTCAGTTAACTCGTTTAATCTAACGTGTCAGTAATTTGTGTTTCACAAGTGCGCATAAGTATGTTCAGTGATGCGTTTGAATCCTTCAAAAAAGAGCTGTAAGAGGGCTGCTGTAAAATGTATAGTGATTGCCAAGCATGAATACTGTATAAGTATTTCACAGTTTTCTGTGGTGCTAGGCCTACACGGTAACTAGAATGTTAGGGATTCTAAATGCTTTGCTTATGACTTATGTTGTTAATAACGTTGGCAAACTTTCTGCGGGAAAGTAATATCATACAGTTTTCGTACGCTTTATCAGTTGTGCACTTCTCACTCCTTTCAAATTCACTTTTCCTTTTTCCAAACCTCCCGCATGTTTGAAATTTGCACGGCACACGATAGACCGTGGTCTTAAATAGGTTTATGAAGATTAAAAGCCCCTAAGTACGTGTCATATTAATATCTGCCGTCGTCTTCTTGGAATTTTCGGGTTTCAAAACTGGTACTGTAACGATGAAGATGTAGATTTTTAAAAGTAAATTATCATAGTTGTTTGCATATTGACACAAGCACATAAATTCAAATAAAGGAAAGAATGATATTTGTCATTTGTCTCTCTAAATTTTACTATGGATATTTTCCCCTCAGGTCTTATATGCAGAAGCTGTTTTATCATAGGATTACTGTGAAGACCGATTAAGTTTACAATACATCGGAGTTTCCACTGCGCACCCAGAGTTTCCCACTAAACCTACCTGAGTTAGCAGAACACCACTGTAAATTTACCCACTGTCTCAGCCACTTCGGTATGGCGTTGTCAACGGACTGAAAATACTTTGGGAAAGGAGACTTTGTTGCAATTTCAGTTGCAGTGATTATAAGATTTAAGTTTGTCACGGCTTTGAATATTAAAACGATGGTCGTTTGAGATGTGTCGCCTTCTGATTTTGTACAGACTTGGCAGTGTTTTGGAGGTATATACTCACTACATTTGAAGATATATGCAGTGGGTTTCCGCAAAGTGTTGGTACCTGTGTACCAATATCACAGGTACTACATGCAAAAAGGTCGTAATCCTACGTAGTGGCTTTTGTAATTAAAGCTGCAAATGAATTCACACGTAAGCACTGCTTGTTTTCATTGCTTATTTCAGTCTGAGTTGCGTTCAATTACAGTAAAGTGATTGTTTTCCTCCAAATTCAGTTAGTGTACACAGATATTTGATGTTACTGGTTTCTATGTTTCTGTTTATTTATTCATTATAATCTTTGCAAAGAACGGCCCGTTGTTTTATTGCGAACTGCAAAGCGTGATAAATCGCGAATATAACAGACTTCTGGCTTGAGTTGGTGTATAGTTTAATAGAATATACAGAGTTCAGAAGGTTGTGCGGCCTTGATAATTTGGGTAGCTGGTTTTGCTTGAAAAGTCAGGACACGTCTACCAGACTTCACGTTGCCACATCCCAGAAAACGGCACTCGTTATAGGAGCCGTCATGGATGTCTGAATTCTGACCGCAACAGGTCAAAATATCTTGTGTTTCATATAAGAAACAGAATTAAAATGTGGGGTGTGGAATTTTATTTTTTCCTGAACGACAGGTTTCGCATTTATACTTGAACCACGGCGCTGAAGTGACCTACGTTACATACCTTGTGCTAAAAGAAATATCTTATACGTATCTAAGCAGCAGGCTGCATTTATTGCAGCAAGTTTCATTTGCTAGTAAGGCATACTACACGACGAATTTTCAAGATGTTTAACGTTTGTTGGCATTTTATATTATACTGCTGAGTTTGTTTTATACTTGTATTTCATGTCTCTTTGAACATAAATGGCCATTTCGATGCATTTTGTCATTAGGAAAAGTGTCATGCATTTTCTACCTAAGACACCTTTCTTGGTTCAGAGTCGCTGAAGAGTGAGAAGCGTGAATAAGGTACAGATTTCACTGTATTAACATAATTTTATTCCTAACTTACTCTCTTGTTTTATTGTCTTAAAACTCGGCTTCTATTAAATTACTTTTAGTAGTAATTACGATCATTCAGAGGAGCTGCCTGTAATACTGATCACTGTCTGATGGTTGCAAAAGTTAGGGGAAGACTGGCAGTAAGTAAACAAGAAGCACAGAATTTTGATGTGGGAAGATTTAATCTCAGGAAGCTAACTGAGGTGAAGGTTAGGAAACTGTATCAGATTAAGTTCTCAAACAGGTTTGTAGCTTTGGAGAACTTATGTGATAGCGAGGACATAAATAGGGCCTGGGAGAACATTAAAGTGAATATCAAAACCTCAGCTAAAGAGAGTCTAGGTCTGTACGAATTGAAGCAACATAAACCTTGGGTTGATGAAAAATGTTTAGGTATTTTATATCAAAGGAACCAGGCTAAAATGCAGTGGTTACAAGATCCAAACCACAGCAATGTATATAATTTAAATAATGTAAGACGTGAAGCTAGCAAACATTCATGAAAAAAACAAAGGAATATCAGAAAGCTAAAATTGACGAACTTGAAACTAACCGTAAGATACATATTAGAGACTTGTATAGGGGCGTAAATGGCTTTAAGAATTGTTACCAGTCTAGAACTAATATATTAAAGGATGAGAAGGGTGATTTGATTAGAGACTCCTACAGTATTTTGGCTAGGTGGAGGAACCATTTCTCACACTGTGCGTGGGTTTAGCGAGGTAAGGCAGAGAAAAATACATACAGCAGAACTACTACTGTCTAAGCCAAATGTCTTTTTGTTTGAGATGAATATAGAAAAGATAAAAGGACACAACTTCAGCAGGTACTGATCACATCCCAGCAGAACTGATTTAAGCAGGGGCTAGAACATATCGCTCTGAGGCCCACAAACTTATTATTTCTATTTGGAATAAAGAAGACCTGCCGGAGGAGTGGAAGGAGTCGATCATTGTGCCTGTCTATAAGAAGGGCAATGTAACGGATTGTAGTAATTATAGAGGCATATCACTTTTGCCAACTATGTACAAAATTTTATCCAACATCCTGCTGTCAAGGTTGACTCCATACATAGAAGAAATTACTGGGGATCATCATGTGTATTCGACGCAACAGGTCAACTACCGACCATATATTCTGCATTCGTCAAATACTTGAGAAAAACGGGAATACACTGAGGCAGTGCAATAGCTATTTACAGACATCATGAAAGCTTCTATTTCAGTTAGGAGGAAGATCTTGTATAATATTCTCATTGAGTTTGGTATCCCCATGAAAGTGGTAAGGCTAATAAATATGTGTCTGAATCAAACCTATAGCAGATTCCGAGTAGGCAAACATTTGTCTGGCATGCTGCCTGTTAGAGACGTTTTGAAATATGGAGAAGCTTTATCGCCATTGTTTTTCAACTTTTCTTTAGAGTATACTATTATGAGGGCTCAGGTAAACCAGGATGGCTTGAAATCAAATGGTACATATTAGGTTTTGGTTTATGTTGATGATGTTAATATATTGGGCAGAACCGTACATGCTATAAAGAAAAACGCAGAAGATTTAGTGGTTTCTAATAAGGTGAATGGACTAGAAGTAGATTCTAAAAAACTTAGTACATGGCCATGATTCGAAAACAGAACGCCGGACGAAGTCACAATATAAAGATTGATAATAATTCCTTTGAAAGGGTGGCATAGTTCAAATATTTGGGAACAACCTTAACAAACCAAAATTCTATTCAGACAGAAATTACGACAAGATTGAAGTCAGGGAATGCATGCCATCATTCGGTGCAGAATCTTTCGTCTTCAAGTTTCCTGTCCAAAAATTTAAAGATTATGATGTACAGAACTATAAATGTGCTTGTTGTTTTGTTTGGGTGTGTGAAAATTGGTCGCTCACATTGAGGGAGGAACGTAGGCTGAGGGTGTTTGAGAATAGGGTGTTAAGGAGAACATTTGGGGCTAAGAAGGACGAGGTATTAAGGAAGTGGGGGAAAACTACATAATGAGGAGCTTAATGAGCTGTACTGCTCACCAAATACTGTTCGGGTGATAAATCAGGAAGATTGAGATGGGCGGGGCATATAACACGTATAGGGAAGAGGAGAGGCGTATACAGGTTTTTGGTGGGGAAACCTGAGGGAAAGAGGCCACTTGGAGGAACCAGGCGTAGATGAGAGGATAATATTAAGATAGATCTTGAGAAAGTGATGTTTTGTGGCATGGACTGGATCGATGTGGCTCAGGACAGGGACAAGTGGCGGGCACTTGTGAAAGCGTTAATGAACATTCGGGTTCCATAAAATGCGGGGAATTTCTTGACTACCTGAGAACCGGTTAGTTTCTCAAGGACTTCGCTCCATGGAGTAAGTAGGTAAGTAATAATTAAAGGGTTTCTTGCGGCATCTTCATGAAAATTCATACCCATTTAATTAGTAAGTAATTCACTGCACTTAGTAAGCTACTTGGTGTGAAGTGCCCAGAAGTTGTTATGTGGTGTGAAATACCCAAAATTTTTCATTTCACCAACTAAAACTTTAGAACGTCCAGCTGCAAATTTTAACCCCAAGTGATGCATCAAATTTTATGGTAGGTAGAAAATGTTATAGGAATCCGTATCGTACTATGCAGCTGTGATCACTCTTATTTTCTTATTTTTGGCTGCCAAGTGCAAATTGCCACTAGAGTAAAATATATAGGCTAAACCCTTGCAGAAGGAGTTTAGAATGCGGGAAAAAGACTCCAGTCTTCTGAGATGGCTCACAATGTAAATTGACATATATGTGCCATAGTTTCGATTAGTTGGTTTCTGTATCACTATAACTGACCTCATATTCTGTACCGAAATCTTCATCAGCACCGGTGTAGAAACGATGTTTGCAGGACTCCAGAATATTTTACAAAATTATAGAACATCTTTAGAACATATTGTTCTGAGCTTCGCTAAAAAATTTTTCAGAATTTGGCATTTATTTGTCGCCCTGTCTCACAAGAAATTTGTACTTTGCTACATGTATTCATTACACATGTTACTAGCAATGCAGCCTGCATTTAACAAGTGAAGTATGTGGGTATTTAGACTGTGTACACAGTAGCCTATTAGTGTCGCATGGAAAGGCTGAGAGCAAGCGAAACTTAAAATTTAAAGCAATAGTCATGACACGATCTTTGGTGCAGCGGCACGAAATCTTCGGTCATAAACATTCGTTGATCCTTTTTTTTTTAGAGGGGGGGGGGCATTCGGCAGCATGATTGGTCCTGTGTATGATTAAATTACCTTCTGGAGAACAACGACCGTCATTTTCGAAGTTTCTAATTTGTATGCATGTTGCACAAAGTACACAGAATTAATAAAACTTTAAATGGAGGTCTATGTCCCTCTGTTTGACGACACGTTTTATCTTCCAAACTAATTCACGGATTTGGATGATGTTTGGCTACATCTGCCTGTAATGAATTTTTAGGGCCAGCGTAATTACAATTTATATATTCCTATTGGTTTCCTAAGGTGTTTGGGAGAATTAATTGATTTTGTCTGTCCTTTCTATAGGAAAAAACTTACATATTTTTGTGACACGCCCTATTTCGTAGTATGTAACTGTTTATAAAGAATTGTTACGCCTGCCTTTATAAATTATAGCTGTTCCGAGGCGAATAGAGAATGTTGTATCACACCGAAATTTGGCGATCAAATTCGGCAGCTCTTCCTACTACTTCACAGTTGTTTTAACTGACGACATAGGAAAGCAAGAGACACGGTAAAATGGTATTGAAATTATACTTACAAAAGTACAGATGATAAGAAACGGATTAAACTTTTTGCTGTTGTCCTCAAAGTTGTTACCATCAATCGCTGACTTAATGGACGATAGTCGCTCCTGAGAAGCCCATTGGTGCTCATTTGTTTGAGATATTTCCCTCTTTACATGGATTCAATAGTTCTGTGTCGTTCACGAGATGTAAATTTTGGATTTCAATCGGAGCCACTTGAGTCCAGAACCCCCCTCTTGCTTTATATTTTTGAAACTCATTTTAACTTTACTTTCACGTGTACTTCTTTGTATCTTAAGTCAAATGAATAATTATGGTGGCCCGTCAGGGCGCTACATTGAGTTGGTACAGAAAATGGTCTGCCGCCTTCTCTAATAAACCTATGAGGTGTTGGCTTTTGAGACCCGGCGGCTTATCTTCCGCATTTTTCGAAGTTTTAATTTACTGAAATACGAGCGAAGTTCAAGGCTTTTCTAAGCTGCTAACAAAGTTGAACAAAATTCTTTGGATTTCACCTTAAACCTTTCCCCTCATAGAAATACCGATCACACATTATGCACAGCAACTACTGGTATCGCATGACCCGTCCTTTGCAGTCCGTACCAAGATACCACTCATGAAACAGACGGACGTGCTGGTATTTGCTATTTGTTCGGAACCTGCACAATAATAACGTAGGCATAAACCGGTTCATGAAATTTACCTCAGGGAATTACCAGATTTTGACATAAAAAAGTAGCCGTGATATGAACATGTAAATTGGTTCCTAGAGGGCTGTGTTCTTTACGATGACCTGTGAACAGGGTGCACAGTTCTGCGACAGTCTTCACGGTCTCGCGGGTTTACATTCACCAGGTGAGTGTCTGGATATTACCTTCACATGGTCACAATTATAAAGAAAACTTGATGCGACTTAATTTAGTCTTGTATTCAAAGAGTTTAGGATAGGAGCCCATTTATATAATATTTCCACAGGAAGTGCGGGGTCATAGCTTAGCCTACATCAGTGCCGTCCATAAAGCCCTTTGGTTGGAGAAAGAACAGCACGGTATAATAATAATAATAATAATAATAATAATAACTGAGCAACTTAACAGAAAAACATGAAGTCAAGGAACTCCAGAAAACAGCCATATTGAGCACTGCACACATACTTCGGAAAGTACTAATGCAAAAGCACCATGAATAGTAACAACAGAATAGCTGTACCACTGTATTCCCTAGGGACATAGTTTGTCTCAGGAATATAAGTATAAATACCCTGCATAAAGGTAATGATGATAATGATGATGATAATTTTAATGATGATGATTATAATAATAATCTGTATTCCCTAGGAAAATAGTTTGTCTCGGGAATATAAGTATAAATACCCTATATAAAGGAGATGATGATGACGATGATGTTGATGATGATAATAATAATAATAATTGTGGTGGTGGTGGTGGTGGTGGTGCTAGAATGTAGTAGTAGCTGTAGAAGTAAAGTAATAATGTAAATTATTACCTTTTATTGTTTCTGCTGCTCTCCAGATCACTTGGTGGGCGTAATGTTCTCACATGGATGACTGTACAGATTACTGTCTTCTGGATTACGTTGCTGTGTAACTTGTTAAAACTGTATAGGAACTAACGCTGCGCAAGAACGATTATGATAAAGCACATCCCCCAAAATACGCGGGTCACACCTCGGAAGAAGAAATCTTTTAAATAAAGGAGGACTGTAACATGTTGACCTGTCTCGGACAGAGAAGACTGTAGGTATTACGTAAGGAATCTTACTGGAGAAACATTTTTGGAAGTCACATAGAAGGCCGGGAAGGAGATGATTCGATAATATTAAAAACGATATAAGAGAAAAATATGGATTTGATTGCGGCATTAATTATCATTTTTGTGTTTGTAATACTATTGCTCCAAGCCGCTCGAATCTGGCAAATCTAAACGCGATAAGCACAGGAACAAACCCATTGGGGACGTGTTCCCGTCTCACATCCCCTTTATCGCAGCTTATGTTTCAGTTTGCAGCGATTTCACTGTAGTTAGAGAATAGCAGTGAAAATATAAATCTTCTTGTGATTTTGATTCTTTGCTTGATTTTCAGGTAGTTGGTATAAAGTGACAATTCATACCGTCAGCCTGGCTGGACCGAGAAGGGGTCACCGCAGCAAGGTACACAGCAGTGCCGTTAAATACTTGGGTCTTCAGCCGAGTACCGCCACCAGAAGGCCAGTCAGCACTATCAGTAGTGTGACACCAGCTCCAGGCTGCCGCTGTTTACCTCGTGTGTGCCGCAAACACATCTCCAAAATTCTCTCTGTGTTGACTCGCCGGTTGAGGCTACGCCGCTACACCAGGCTAGGCTCTGGCGGCGGATCGGTGAGTTAATTAGTCTACTCAGCGTATTAACAGTGCACACTTATGTTTTGTACTGCAACCTCACTGGATGAGTGGTGTCTCCGTAAATCTGTGAAACTGCTGATCAGAAATATTATAGGCCCGTTCAAACGCCAATGCTCCAGGTACTAGAATTAGTCTCGTTTAAGCTAATCAGCCATCTGTAAGTCATTAAAATACATTATAGTATTCTAATTACAGCCGCGTGACGATCCCGGTGGCGGCGACGTCTAAGGTGTGGGTCTGCGGTCGCTCGCGTGCTGGGATTGTGGGTTCGAATCCCGTGTGTTGTCAGATAGAAGTCTCTGCGTGGGGCTGATCACTCGTCCAGAGGAGTCCTATCGACTGTGGGATGTCCAGTATGTGTGATCGCGAAACCCCGTAAAGGAAGGCCGTGACCCGGAATCGGGTCGGAACGCCACAGGGGGGAAAAAATTACAGCCACGTCATATTTCGATATTTAGTGTTGCTAGATTCACAGGAAGTCACTTAATATGCAACTGAATGTTGGGTCCAGTCGTAGCTGAATTTGGAAAATGTAAATTTTTTTTTAGAATACATTGTACATGTAGTCCTAAACTTTTTTGTACAGTTCCTTTATGCAGGATGCGTTAAATTTGCAATAAAAGCACGTGTCAGTGTAGAGTTTAGATGCGGTGGGAATAACCTCGATTAACGACCAGTGACGAAAGACGCTATAGAAGATTACTATTTTAAAAGCAGTGAAGGAAAAAGAGATACGATCCTCGTAAAAGTTGAGTGTAATGCCTGTTCCTTTTTTCTGTTTTCTCGAAGACTGTAGCGCTGATAAGATCATAAACGACATCGCGTTGTAAATGTTAATCCTGGAGTTAAATGTCTTGCCTTTCATTCTTTGTCAGAAGTTCTACTTCATTCCGTTTATTGTCGTAATTTTACAGTATAAGAGTGGACAATGGGACCAGCACTTAAACTGTAATCAGCTAGACGTATGGTTGAAGTCAGATGTGCAGTTTTATCTCATTACACCGCAAGATAAATGTGTACAAAGAAAGGCGCTGCAAATGAATAGTAAAGTGATTACAAAAGACTGTAGCGACTCGTAAAGCACATTCGCTAAGTAAAGAAAACAAAAGACAGCCTGTCGCACACAGGCACAACTGTAAAGTTAACGGCTTAGCTAGGTTTGCCCTTCCCTTACTCAGCACCATATGTATCATTGGCTTGTTCTTGGAAATCTACATCATGCACTGGTCAATCATTGTCCAATTCACGCTTGAACTGATTAAACGTCGTACGCACGAACAGTCGTTACTTACATTTGAAATATGACTTTTGGGTCCTAGTCTTTAATTTCTAAACGAGTTCGATCAAAATTGATAAAGTACTTTCCTGCTATATTGATTTCTAACTGTTATATATGTGCCAGTACATGGATATTATTTTATGCGACAACTCGCATGACTCCACGCTCATACCGTTTCGCGTGACGGCAAGCTGCGCAGCGATTGCCGACCCTCCAACTTGCCATGAGTTGTGTTTCACGCATTTATTTAAATTTACTGCTGCTAATTAGCTGTACTTTTCAAGGTTTTTTAAATATACGCCTTATTCTTTTACGTGCCTCACAAGTAAAATCCGACCGCACCGATTCACATCTGTCAAAAGAGGAACCGCAAACCCTGATTATTTTTCTGTCACCAAAAACACCCCCCTCCCAAAAAAATATAAAAAGGCGTAGAATTGTTGTCGGTGTGAGCTGTTGCACTGTCTTGCTCGCAAAGGGCATAAACTGTCATAACCAGACAGGTGAATAAAAATATGTGCGGATGTGTGTATCACGTCAGTCTGAATGTATGGTCTCAGAACGCCACACACTAAACATAACATCATATAAAGGCACTTCGTGGATTAAAGTGCGGAAACTGTTATTCGCATGTTAACTGGTTTGAAACCGAACTTCACCACTAAACAGAACGAGTGTAGTGGTGGTGTTTCTCATACCTATCTTACTTCCCCTGAAGGTACTAGTTCAAAAAATCAACTTTGCTTCCCGGATTATGTCACAGTGTGGGTGAACTGCGGTTACTGAACCACAGTGGATATAAGCTGCGCTTATTGCTGACTGTGCAGACATTCTCGTTTGCTGGGTAATTCGAGCCAACGATTTTCTTGGAGATGTTTCTAGTCCAACAACAATTTTGTATAGTATCTCAGCTCAAATGGATATTAAATGAAGAGGATGGGAGGGCGTAGACGGAATTAATGTGTTTCAGGTTAGGACAAATGGTGGGCTCTTCTGAATCTTGCACTAAACCCTCTGATTCTATAAAAGGCGGGGAATTACTTGACTAGCTGATAAAACTGTTAGCTTCTCAAGAAAGATCCTGCTGCATTGCGGTCAGTTTGGTCCTCAATGGACACCTGTCTTATGCGCGTTTCCTACTGTCTTCAGCGGAAACTGTTACTCGTAACGTTTTCGCGCATTTGGAGGATGTTTTCCTCTTTATAAGAGTGGCATCAGGAAATTCTGACTGAGATGGCCTAGAGAGTTCTTGTATGAATTGTAATGAGTAAAGTATCATTCAAAACAAGCGATGCTCCAGTGGAATCTACGTAACGACTGTGGATGGCCCATGGGTACCTGGTAAACTCTTTCCAATAAAGTGCGTGGAAGCCAGCCAGTGAACTGGTTGGTGTAAATAATATAAGAGATCCTACTGGCAGTGACTACCAATAGTACAAGTATAAAGTGATGACAGGTTTTTTATTTTTTTGGTGTTTATTTTATTGTTACACGAAAAACATATTCCTTTAGTGCAGATTCTCTATACACTAAATTTTTCCGATGTGGTCTCAAAAGCTTCGCGTCGTCATCATGTTTATAATTTATAGCTTGGAAAGTATATTTGTGGGTACGTTTATGATCGATTTATCTCCGTATCCAATTTCATATACCTGCCTCCATTGGTTCATTGGTTAAGACCCATCGCCATCAAAGCAACACTAAAAGAAAACTTTTGCACTGTCACCCCAAAGTTATGTTTCATTGTACAAAATAGTATTTTAAAACACGTCAGTATTCTTCCAAGATCTGTTTCCATTCATCATTTTAGGATCTAAACGCGGGTGTCGTTACTGAAATAAACTAGGGATAAGTTCTAGACAGTGTCTGATAATACATAAGCTTACCGTGCCATTTCGGTGGGAATGTATGGGCTAGACTGAATTTGTTGTTTGAAAGGGCAACAGTCTGCGGAAGATTGAATGACTCCTGAATTTCGGTACACTTCGTTTCACTACACCACCAAGACGTTCAGATTTTGTGTAGCTATCAGCACCTTATAACAAATCAGTGAAATTCGTTCCATTCTATCCCTGACTATCGGTGAGTGCCTAGGGCGCCCAATTCGTCATAGTATCCCGCCTGACGTCTACTGTGGTCTGTCGTTTTCGTGCAGCAACTGGCTGTCATGTGGGGCTTCATCCTGTAACAGCCTTCGGCTTTTGGGATTAATGGATCGAGTGTCCAGGCACCTCGGACTAACAGAAAGGAACCAGGTATCGAGAAAGTACATTATCAGGCGAGATCATCTTTCGCAAGTCAAATCGATATTACGAAGTAAGAAAGTAAGTTTTGCAATGCAGGAGTTCGTACGATTCTGCCTGACTTTTGTGGCGAGAAATATTGTTCAAGAGCTGAAAGGATATCGCATTGCCTCGTTGAATATACAGCAGGATGTGATTATCGGGGCTAATTACACAAGATTTGGATATCAGGCTTTTGGGATAAGTGGGAGAACATTAAAATAAAATTAAAATAAAAGACCCAGAATGGAGATGGTGGTTGCGGCACAGGAGATACTCCCAGAGTCAAGACGTCTGCTGGGATTAGACTGGCGACTGGAAAGACTGCAGGTCTCTTTACACCATTCCAAGCACTAAGAGGGCCAGCATTTTATGCAACCCGAATTTTGGTGGCCGTGTTCACAACCGTGCACCGCAGGCACCTATCCTCGTCACATTAGAAATATGGGTGCCGTGCGCCTGTATCCAACATTGGTGACCTATGTATTCAGCTCATGGCGAACTAGTACAAGTAAGTAAAAATAAAGTAGTACGATAATAAATAAACTACTTACAAAATCCTAGCCAAGTTCTTTTCGAGAAAATACAAAAGTGATATATCACCGTCAATGACGAAGAATGTGTTTTTAATGCCTGATTGAAATAATATGGTTTGCGGTAATTGGCATTTCAAGATTTGGTCTTCTGTGAACTTTTTTATAATCAACTCTGGAACAGGCTTAGTAAGACTGCATCGTAGGTGTGATTTGAGGATTCCGGCGCGGTGTGAATGAAACCTTCGCACTTCTGAGATGTCAAACAGCGTAGATTAGTTGTTAAATTACCGAATCGTCGGTAACTGACTACCAATACACGCTGCGTGACATCTGACGAAAGCGAAGATAATAAGACTTGTGTTGTTTTACAGCACATATTTTGGCGCCTTGAACGGAGACAAGTACTCGCCTGACCCACCTTTAGTAAATATGTCTGGCAAATTCGTTGTGGAGGTTTTACTTCTAAGGCTGCGGGCTGAGTGACTGTATCGTATCCTGCGAAGTCGGATCGAGTCTGACTCAGTAATTTTCTGCCAAACCAAACCATGTTCTCGACTCAGGAAGCGTGACAGGCATACGGGAATTTTGTACAGTTATAACGTGTTGACTTCGTTCACCCTGACTGGACTCGACTCTATTAGCTTACCGTCAGTCTAAGACAGTAGACGTTAACTTAGGCATTCCTGCTCGTTAATGTAAGTACCTGGCTGTTCCGAAGAAGACGCTGTTCGTCTAAACGAGCTTTTGTTGTCCTTTGATCCAGATCGTTTCTGCTGCCGATCGTGTGAGTTGGTAATATGTCACACAGGCGTCCTGCGTGACTTTGCAGTGGCCAGTACTTGAATCCGAGTTCTCTTTGTTAATGCCACCGATTAGTATCAGAAAGTCATACTTTCCACGGTAGCCTAATTCAGTGCAGAAGCTTGTATTGCAATTCCACAGAACTCGATCAATACACGATAGATAGCTGTAAGCTAAAATATTGGTCACTGACGTGGGCTTATTGGAATGCATTCTGTTCATTACAGTTCTGGGTATAGTAGACATGAGTTATATTTACAGTATACTATATTAGATATCAGATTTTTCAGCCGTAATAAATATCGGTTGAGATAAAAATATATTTTCCAGTCTGTTCAGAATGGTGTATGCTTAACATGGTTTCCATATTATACTACAAACTTAGCTTAATTAAATACCACTGAAGCGAATTCTTCCTGACAATATGAAATGCATATTATATCCGAGTTCAGTCACTTGATGAAATATCGCAAGAAGGGCGTATACATGAACATACTGTGCACCGTGGTACGAATAAAGATGTGACGAACTGCAAAATGTGTATGGTCTTCTACAGGAGGTTCAAAATCGACTACATCTTTATTTTATGTAACTTAGGGCCTAAGCGTGTTAAGCTCTTGGCGCTCAGAACTAAATTTCAATTTCTTGCCGCGCATCTTTAAAGTTGCGAACCTTGAGGCCAGCAATAATCATTACCCGACCATCTTTTTTATTGTCGTATATCTCTAGAAATGAACACTGCAGTTCAGTTCAGCAGTATTGTGTTCCACCTAGAGGAAAATGTATTTTGAATTTGTGGTCATTCTTTGCCGGAATACTGTGGCAGTGGATTGCAGTGCATATCATCTCGTAGCCTTAAAGACAATCTTGTCGCGATGGAATACAAAGATTTTTTCCGGATCTCGGGCTTAGCCCTCCGGGCTATACACCTGTCACGTGTCCATTAGCTTGTTTTTGCCATACTTCTTGTCATACTGAAGGTGATGAATTCTGTTACCGCCTTATTACAGAGGGTACAAGGGTGATCTGGCGGACAGGAAGCTAACGACAGGGAATCATTTCCTCTCATCAAGTCATGTAACAGGTTACGGACCCTTCCTAATAGCTGCGAGGTTTATAAAAACAAGGCCAATCTGTTTTCCGGTCGGTGTATAAACGCAGACTCATCATAATTTACTAGACATTAACAGGAGTTTGCAGCCAATCTGAAAGTTTCCGTGTTTCGACGCTTATGTCTCTTTGTTTTGCCGAAGTACAGCACCAGCTGTAAGCCGCGTTAGCTCAGTCATTAAGTAGAGCAACGTGCTGGACGAGATTTACGACAAGAACACAGAAACTGTTATACGGACTCCGTGCAGACCGGCTCAGGGCTTGCCATATCTTTTAACCTAGAAACTATCGGTGAAACTGATACAATGGAGCGGAATCCTGTGGAAGCTGATAGTTGCGTAGCTAGTCAAATTCCAAGTTTCGTAAACCCCCACTGTTTAAATGTTGTTCGCAAGGGCCTTTATCACAAATGCTCGCCAGTAGCACTTCACCAGATGACAAACTGACTATTCGTTCATTAATTTACTAGAATATCCTTCGACCTTCCGGTAATAGGAACACAATATGGAAGCTTACTTGGAAGCTCCTAACTGCTCCTTATTCATTTTCACCTTCCTCCCTCCCCTCCTCCCACCTCCATCCTCTTGCATCGGGATCTGCAGTTCTCGTTGTCTTCACGGTTCCTCGACCCATAGTTCCGGCCTATGTAAGCCAGATGTCCTCTTCATGGTGACATTTCGACTCGCTTCACTTGTCAAAGGGAAAAGCCGCCACGCCATCCACCGACTTTGTTGTTGTTGTTGTGTGTGTGTGTGTGTTTTTTTTTTCTTCTTATTCTTATTCTGGAAATAACAGACTAGCATGAAGGAGGGGAAGGAGTTGTCCTTTATATTAAAGCTTACAAATTGTTATTGCTCAGTTTCAGTGGGAGAGGTAAGTATGAACCTGCGTCATTGTGAAGTCAGTATAAGGGTCATGCTCTTGACATTTGCACGGTAAGTGAAAACGGCACAAGTTACCTTACCAAGCTGAAGGTATATTGCACAGTTCAGATTACCAAGTAGTTTATATTTCGAATTCGAAAAAGTAGTTGAAACTGGGCTGAAGTACCTTCTTCGCGTGCTAATGAGAATTCCGGTAGGCCTATGGGTAGAATAGGTGGTTAATGAAACTAAGGTTGCCTTCGTTACGTCCGGTTTTCATGTCCACTTCTACATCAATTAACATCACTTGGATTTTATCCTCGGTTTATGGGTTGTTTAACGAAGCACTTTCGACTGTAGAAATTGCTTAACGTATACTCGTAATAAGAGATGAATATTTAAGGTAAACAGGAAGGAACTGAAAAGTAACTGATCATGCCGCATTTCAAGAAACCACGGGAAAAATGTAGAAAACTGTTAGTGTTGCCAGTGCCATGGCTGAGACTCCATTCATTTACCTCCCGAATCATAAAAGTTTCGCTGTAGTGCTGAAGAAGCCCGTTCGGCTACTAACAGTATGGAAATGTCCATGGTTTAGGTTGCGTACTAAGTCGGCGTTTAAAGGGCCAACATCATTCAGAAGCTGGTATTACTTTCATTCTCACGCAATCTTCTCTAATGCTTGCGTTTGAATGAGCTAGTCTTAGTCATCGCACATGACAGTAATATTGTTAATGCAAATGAGTGATATCGTGCCGTCTTGCAATCGTTTATTCTCTCCATCTGCTGAGAATCTTATGCTAGCAAGTGTGGCACTATTTTTTTTTTATTTTCTTTCACCAGTCATCAAATTGCCAATTTTTGTTTCTTGAAAAGAATTACACTTTTGCTATTTTCCCTCTCCTTCACTTTTTAAGTTTAAAGTTATAGGCCTAATTATTAGTTTCTCATATGAGATAATAATCCCAATACTGCTTGTGAATATGCTTATTTTTTACAGAAGATTACTGTTAAATGGGACATGACGCATTGTATTCTGATGTATACCTATTTACGACCTTTCAGAGGAAACTGTCTCAAAAAGTTCGTAAGTGTATATCCACTCATCTATCGCCTTATGTGGGGGTTAGGTTCCAAGACAACCCCTACCCCCCCTCCCCCGCGAAAACCGAAAATCCCCAAATAATCGAAGACCTCCCTCCAAAACAGTATTTTAGTATTTTTTAGTTTTTCTATTTTCTTTGCAACAAATTGTGGTGGGAGATGTTTCTCTGTTTCATTCAGATCCTTGTACGTCATGTTCTTGTTACTGTTGCTTACAACCCAAAACTCTTAACTTAACTTTTGATTAGGAAGTGTCCATTTACAACCTTAAGCCCACTCAGTTTCTGGTCTAATTCTATTTTCCCTCACTTTATCCAGGAAAATTCCAAATAACTTGTTAGTTTCTCTCTGACAGGCCAAGAAATTTTTCTCTCAGACCCTTCTTCATTCACCATTTGACCATCTGTCTCCTGTGGAGCAAGTTGGATCCAATAGTGACATTTCTGGCCTTCGTTGTGGAGGTGTCGGGTGCAAACCTCGGCAGAGACACAGACTTCGCTGAGTGATGAGAGCTGTTGTGAGTTTTCTTAATTCCTTTATAGAAATGCCGGTATAGTAAATTTAAATCAGGCCAGCACCACTTGATTGCTTATACTAACAACTTTATTACTCATTAGTCATTCAACTGCTCGACGGAGTGTATCATGAGCTACTGACAGCGTCATTGAATAACCCACTAATCAGTGAGTTCGTACATGTCCGATTCAGCTCCGTGTCACATAACCTGAGAATTTGTCACTTATTCAGTCTAGGATCATGACGGTGGTTCTGAAATAATATAAACCTTTTAAACATTCAGGCAAGACGCGTGACTTTTCAGTGGCTGTTTAAACTTCTACAGTATCCATCATTGAAGAGAATGAAGGGTCTCACTTTATGAAACTTTTTCTTCTCTCCTCGTTGTTTCATTTACAATTAATTACGCATGAGTTGAATTCCCGTTGCTTGCCTGCTCGCCTGAGAATGTCCGGAATGGAATTTGAGTTTCATCCTTGCATGGGCAGTCAAGCAGAATAGGTATGCCCAGTTTTCTTACTAACAACATTTCACGTCTACACACAAAACAAAAAATTGAATAAGAACAGAAAAATCTGCAGTATCTGCTATATAATGCTTTGTCAATTATACTTGCTAGCAGAAAGAGCTGGTACTACAGTGAGGCTCAGAGATTTGTTGCTTTTAAATAGCCAGGTTTAGACCAGAGTGCACCTTAAGATTTTACGAAAGATTTTCGCAGAACAGAGGTGAGAGCGGGTTTTCTTGAAGCGCTTTTGAACCCACCCAGAGATCAAGTTTGTATAAAAAAACATTATTTGATTTCATTGGTTTTTCTACGTAGTTTGTTGAACGATGTTGCGAAACAGAACAGTTTATTATTATTCTTGTTTTTTCGGCGATCATGTAAGTTGTAATTATCCTAGTATATGGAATTCGAAAAATAGTTTGTGAGTAAGAAAGTCATCGTGGCATATATTTAAGTACTGTCCAGGAATTCGCCTGGTGGTAGAGAGAAAATCCAAGAAAATTTTGTGCTTATTTGAAAGCTTGTGACAATGGTTGATTCATTGTGTTGATGTTATGTTGGGTATTTGGTGTAACCCTGCATTACATTTACTCCTCCGGAATCGATTCTACTCTTGTCGTCATGTGACTTGCTGCATTTCTGTACATCTGTGACAATGGCTAGGCTTGAGGGCCCCGATTGCCATCACTACCGTATCTACTAAGATTGAAAAAAAAAAGAATAGTAAAACAAACATCGAGTTCCATGCCACCACCGAATGAAGTAGGGACGTTCCCCGACTAACGACGTTTTTTTTCCGGCGACTAGGTCTTAAGTCGACGCTGTTGTAAGGCAGAAATAACTTATATATCGATTGCCCATTATCAGTATTCAGCACAGAAATGTATACTTATGTAATGAGTGGTATCAGTTCTTTTACCTCAGCTTGACAAATGTACACATTAAAAGCGTATTAAATAATAAAATAAATCGCATAGTACCGACTGTATCAAGGTCACAATTGTGAGTGGTCGGTCAAGAGTCGGTTATGCCGTTAAGACGGGTAGCGCGTGTATGTGGCAGGCATTTAGGCATGATAATTTTTTTTTCGAATCCAATGGCAGCTGCAGGTATCGGCTGCACAAAGCTGCCATCATCAGGCTGTATACATCTGAAAATGTAAGAAGGAAATTATACAGCTGGAGGCTTACATATGATTATAAAATCTGGCCGAGATCTCGCTCTTACATGCAGCATATGTGAACGTCACATGTGGAACACAATGGCACAATAGGATACATACAAGTATTGTAAAAAGATTTATTGAAGTAATCACACACTCGTAGAATCTAAGAAACCATAAATTACTTTGTTGCCTACGTTCATTATTGAATGAAAAGCTAAATTTCTGTTAGAGATTAATGAAAACATACTTGTAATTTTTTCCCCCATCCAAGTTCACGGACCCCCTGAAATCTCTCCACGGACCCCTGGTTGAGAACGGCTGCTCTACGCCTATATCAAAATATACGAATTATCTATAACAGGGCGGAACTACCTACAAATATATAAAGCCAAGATAAATTGCTTAGTGTTTATGCCAGGTGCTTGTATGCCAGAATAAATCATCGGTCGCTAGTCTGCTTGCAGTAGCAGCATAATGTGAGAGGATAGTGGTGACCTACATGTTGAAAAAGTAACGCTCTGTATCGATCTTGTAAGTTACTGTGGAATAAATCGATGCGGGAAGAAGGTTACAAAAGTCATTTTGGGGAACTGACTATTTGGAGAAGACACACAAACCTATAAATTGTTTTATCTGAGGAATTAGTGTCCCTGTTATAACCTAGCACCCTAGTATTAAGTTCGATTTTCTTCCAGTGGATACTTTGGCTGTGGATTAAGCTGAGTCGCGGTATGAACAGTATTACTGATGCTTCATGCATATGAGTCATTGATGAGTTAGTTATGTCTCACAGTGGAGTGGAAGTATTTATATGTGAGCAATACATTGCGCTGCTTGACACAGTGTACGGCATTACTTTCGGTTCTTTGAATTATAACATTTTGAATTAGGGGAAAACAGATTAGTAGACGTTTCAACTTTAATTTTTTGTTCTGATAGCCATGCTCAATCCATAAGCACACAATCTGAACGAAATTCCGATATACGCAACAATCAGGAAAGTGGTAGATTAAGCAGAGTTAATGAAGACGCCAGGAGCGTGGATCTGAGGTACACCCTGTAGCTTGCGTGCATTGCGCGGCTCCTCCGCAGTATTCTAATCTCGCATTCCACATCGCCCTTGTTGTTGCGATAATTATGGCCATATCCTTCTTCTTTCATTACTACCAGGTAATTTAAGTCGGTATAATTTCGTGAAATAAAGGAATAAAGAATTATTCTTTAATGATAAGTACTTGAAATTTTCCAAACATTTCTACAGTTACGGCATTCTTATATATTCTATTTCCTTGAGGAAAATGTAAGTGGAATTGGATGAGATAGTATGAAGAGAGATGCACTGACGTTGTGTTCAAAATGCAGGACATCATCACGGCTCACGGTCTGATATTTCATTCGTAAAATTATACAGAACGAGAGACCCAACTCGTCAGAGGTCACTTTCCGCCAATAAGACGTGCACTGTCAGTGTCGATATCCAGAAGCTGGCCGCGCTGAAACTGAAGAGACAAACCAATAGTTTACTCCACTTACACTTTCATATTAGTAAGCTGCCTACTAAAACACACAGTTCTTGGACGCCTGGAGTATAGGTTATTCTTTTACAGTCCTTGCAATGCACAACTTACAGGGTTTACCCATCTAGCATAGAACAATGTATAGGTGTATTATGCATCGATGACTGATGCAGGAGAGAAGACCACTGTGGATGGCTTGAAGATGGACATACATTAGCCTTCCAAGTTTGGAGCAAAACACAAGCCTGTGTATGTGTGTGTGTGTGTGTGTGTGTGTGTGTGTGTTTGTGGGTCTGTGCTGGCTGTGCTGGCTGTATAAACGTGCGCGTGTGTGTTATATATGTTGCAATTGTATTTACTTTATTTTCCCTCAAATAAATTTATGTACATATATTAACTTGAAGGAGACTTGTCACTTTTGTCGTTCGTTAAGACATATTAACCCAATTCTGTTTCCGTGGACTGAGTCGAGCCTTGAACTGCTGAGTCATTAAAGAAAGTAATGTAAGTAGCACCCTCTACTAGCAGCGTCCTACACAATAAGATTCTTTCCCGCTTTTATGCCGAAAGAAATCTGTGAAATACTGTGCACGATGTTGAACCCTATTACCTTGAACTGCTCTGTGACTTCAGTTGAACTTAAAAAGAGAACCACCAAGGAGGCAGGAATGTCAATAAATTTCTAGTTCTCTGATGACCAAGCAGTCAAAGAGACCACCCCTAAGACACAGGGATTGTAAATTGGAATACTAATTGTAAGACTTTGTTAATAGCTTCGTGTACTGTTGCCATGGTTTATAGTATACTGTCCTCTGCCAGACTCAGTAATTTTTCAGGACTGGTTTCTCTTGAGGCTTCGTGACGGTGAGTGTTTGTGTGACTATGTGTATAGAAGGATATCACGGATCGCTTTCGATCCTAGGAACACTGCAGTCGTAGAATGAAATACGAGGGGCTGGGATTCATGTTTGCAAATTACTTTTTCGCCCTGATTTTTCCTTTACAGGATAAAGGTGTTGCGATAAGCCTATCCCTGAAATGAGGAGTTTTACAGAATGTAGATCTCCATTAACTGGAATAAAAAATATTTACTTAATCAAGTAACCCTGATGAGGAACTGGGCTATAAACATGGCACAAGTAGCGAGATTTGAGTATTTTACAGCAGTATTGTTAAGGTTAGTGTTCTGAATTATACTTACTCCATGGTGCAGAGTCCCTCTTGAGAAGCTAACTGGTTTGCAGCTAGTCAAGAAATTCCCCGCATTTCACGGAACCCGAAGGTTCGTTACCGCACTCACAAGCGTCCGCCACCTATCTCTATCCTGGGTCCGCCCAATCCAGTCCATATACCCACATCCCACTTCCTGGAGATCCATCCTAATATTATCCACCCATCTACGCCTAGGCCTCCCCAGTGGTCTCTTCCCCTCCGGCTTCCCCACCAAGACCCTATACACCCCGCTCTCCTCACCCATACGCGCCACATGCCCAGCCCATCTCATTCTTCTCGATTTTATCACCCGCACAATATTGGGTGAGGAGTACAAATCATTTAGC
>Ga0123354_10002784_pt1 | contig 23540 bp, 10 predicted proteins | sample TergutLab28metaG_2_FD_97872 | JGI IMG/M metagenome (GOLD analysis project Ga0123354, IMG submission 97872) | Labiotermes labralis P4 segment gut microbial communities from Petit-Saut dam, French Guiana - Lab288 P4 | ecosystem: Host-associated > Arthropoda: Insects > Digestive system > Gut ... | reverse complement strand
AGAGCAACGAATCTCTTTGAAATACCGTATTTTGCACTATCATTTTCCGTGTGCAATTCGTGGATAACGAGAAAGTTTGAAAAGTTAAAATACTGACAATACAGCGGTTGGTTTGATTGGTTCATTTCCCTCAACGCCCACAAAAAACAAAGGACTTACAAGGGATTGTGAGTCCTTTGTTGATTGGTGGTTATCCAAGTTTACAAATTATCAAAAAATGATTGTATGTCATTGTGCCACTACTTACTGAACAGCAACCGGCATTCCGCCCTTCATAATTCCTTCGGCGCTAACGCTTATTTCTCTGCAAAAACTATTATTATAGAACTGAATACTTGCTTTTCCCTGTTCATCGGTTTTCACATCGGGATTCCAATATAAAGTGCGGTTATAGGTAGATTTGCCGGAGCGATAGACTCCATCGATGAGATGGTTATGAAAATAATCCGTTGGAACTGAAAAACAGTCAAAGGTGGTGTTACGAACACCCGGTATTTCCCGCATTTCGTAATTTTCGTAAGGATAGATGTAAATCGGTATGAAAAGTTCATTCCGTGACGTATTTCTTTCTCTTTTGCCTGAAATAACTATTTTCTGCACATCCTGAATAACTCTCTTTGCCGTTAATTCTTTAACTCCAACATCATAAGCTCTCTTCCCATTTCTGTAAGCGGTTCTGTCAAATGCTTCCATTTTGCCGTTATATAAATGGAAAAAGTTTGCTTCAAAAGGCTTTCCATAGTAGAAGGTATAGTCTCCTTTATATATATCCCGTCCGTCAAGATCTTTTCCGCCATGGTTGAAAGGATCAAAAACAGAATCTCCTTTATCTATTTCCGCACTATAAAGGCTTTCTACGGTTTCAACTTCTCCTTTGGAATAATCCACCCTCTTCCCGAATTTTCCGAAAGCATACAGGTTGTCATATTCACCTAAATAATCGTGAACGTTATACGGGATTTTTTCTCCGAAATCAATGGCTCGGTCAATTTCCATCCCAACAGGATGGATATAATCTCTCGTTTTTTTCTTTTCATTTTTTGAGGTTATAACTACGGTTTTGATACTGAAAAGTCTGCCAATGCTGTCGTTATCCGGTTGTATTTCCTTGATTATCATTGAGTCGTCGCCTGTTTCTTCTTTGCTAAGTTCCAGCCCGTCGCTGTTTGTCCATACCGTTTCCCTGCCGGCATATTTCTTAGGCGCCGGACTGAACCATCGGTCCAGACGAATTTTCGTACTTGCATCAGACAGTTCTTCGGAGCGGAGGTTCAGTGTCCATGTTCCGTAAAGATCACCGGGGTAAATATAAAATTCGCCTTTATTGCCCGTTTTCGCTTCTCCGTCCAATCGCTGTTTGTCCTGTAGCATGGAAATTTTCAAGTCGATGTTTTTCCCGTCCGAAGAAGCTACATGTCCATTGATAATCAGTTGGTTTTCTCTATTATACAAAGGTTTGAAAGGTTTTATTCCCGCCATTGTCTGCCATTCATAGCGTTTCCAGCCTTGAACCATCATCAGCAAATCAAAATTGCGTGTTTGACGATTCGGATTCTCAGGACGAAAATAATCTTCCGGGTTTTCGATAAACCCTTTCAGGTCGGAGGATAGCAATAGATTGGTATAGATATTTTCCCGGTTACTTTGTATCATCGTTTCCTTGTCTCGCACCGACAGGGAAAATACGGCTTCTTTGTCCGGAAGATCTCCTGTAACGGAGAAATCAATTTGAATCAATTCATCCGGTTCGTAGGTTGTTTTATTCGGAACGGCTTCAAGCCGGATTTGCTCCTGTTCATCAGGAAAAATGAATACCTGGCGTTCGGCAAAAATTTCTCCTTTGGCATCAAACAAAGTCAACTGATTCACACCATATCCGAGCAGAGCGTAGGGTATTTTAAAAACGTAAGGTTTTTCAACCGAATCTATCTTTTGAAAAAACAATACTTCGCCGCGGCAAAGGACGGACAAGCCCAATAATGAATAAGGCGTCTGCGGACTTTTTTCTATCTGAATAACTAAGTCTTTAGGTGAAAGATGACGGGCTTGTAAAACATAACCTTGTGGTTTGCTTGCGGGTAAATCAAAGAAATACTCTTTATTATCATTGATGATTTCCACCCGGTTACGCTCCCCATCCGGAGTATAAGCAAAACTTCCCATTCCTTCATGCTCCGTTGATGTAGTTCCCTTGATTTCTCCATCAGAAGCGCAAACCTGAATATCAGCGCTCAACGGACAACCTTTGTCGTCGGTCACTTTGAAAGCGACAATTGATGTCAGCCCTGTGATGAGATTTCCTCCTTCCGGATAAAAGTCGATAGTTACTTTGTCTCTTTTTTTCATTGCAGGACGGAGATTTTGCAACGGTATCGTCAATCCTAAATCATCGTTGAGATACAAGTCGCCTTTGATATCGTTTTCCGTATATTGACCATTTTCCCTAAACACGTTGAACACAGGGAAAACGCGGGAAAATATCGTTTCCTCTCCGAAGTTCAGCATCGCTTTGGTATAAGCTCGAATTTCGAAGAATCCGGCGAAATATTCGATATTGGTGTTATCCAGCGAAAAATCTCCGTGGCATTGTCCGTTTTCTATTTTCAACTTTTTTGTTTCCAAAAGTTTACCTTTTTCATTGAGCAGTTCCACATACAAAACGCTGCTCAACGTATCCGGCAACAAATTGGAGGCATTCACTACGTATGCCTTAAACCAGACTGTATCGCCCAACACATATCCTGTATTGTCGAAATGGAGATAGACTTTTTCCTGAGGGACCAGCCGGTTAAAAACTTGGATATTACGGACAAACTGCTGTAACTTCCTGATAGCAACGGAATCCGGTTGGGCAGGTGTTGCAGGTAGCGCCATGCAGGTAAGAATTACTATTGATAAAAGTATATTTTTATTCATAAATATTCTAAAAGAACGGCAATATTATGAAAAATAATCTTGTCTTCCAAGTAAATTGCATAAATTAATACATAAGAACGATAGAATTAACATTTCTGAAAACGATCATAAAGTTAAACAGGAAAGAGAAGTTTATCTATTCTCGCATTTGGCAGTATATGTAATTCTCCCTTTAGACGCTATGTAATTGTCAGATAATTGAATATTGAAGCGCTTATTTTCAATAGATGCTTCACAATGCGAGCTTGTGTGTTAAATGTTTGAATAAATCAAAAAATAACAAATAAAAATGAATTTTATTTAAAATAAATTCATACCTTTACAGCGTTTTGAGAACATAAAAAAAACAGAAATGAAATATTTATATAAATACTTATAAATGAAACTCAAACATAATAAAACAATAAAAGATAACATAATGAAAACTATCTTTTTTTATGTATTTCTTTTTTCATGGGCTTCTTATTTCTTTTTAGCTTGTGAAGACCCTTATTCCTACAATGACAAGGAACCATCCAGGGATTTATTGGGAGAAAGTATCTACGATTATCTCGAACAGAATGGACATTTCACGTATTATCTCCGTATTGTTGATTCGGTTCAGGATGCGGGAACGAGTTATGCCGAAGTGTTAAGGCGAACCGGAACGAAAACAGTCTTTGTGGCAAACGATTCTGCTTACGAGGCTTTTTTTGCCAACAACTCCTACGGGATTCACTCGTTTAATGACTTCACTGTTGCACAAAAGCGAGCCATCCTTTTTTCCGGTATGTTGGATGATGCTTATTTGATGGAAATGTTGGGAAGTACCCCCGGCATATCGGGTAGTAGTCCGAATAAAGGGCAGGCATTGCGACGATTCACCTCGTGGCAGGTATTGGACAATGTGCAATTTGAAACAGGCGATCAATTGCCGAATACTCCTTTATGGGCTCCTTACAAAAACAGTGGAATGTATCTTCTGAGCGATAATTCTCAATGGACCATGGTGCATTTTATCGAAGCGGAAATGTTGACACAGAATATTACTCCGGAGGATTTTACTTACATTACAAAAACGATGGACAATCCTGCCGGTATGCAATGGAATATGAATGACGCTTATATTTTCAGTTCTAAAATCATACAAAAAGATATTACTTGTAAGAACGGATATATCAATGTATTGGATAGATTTCAGATGCCTCCCGACAATATGGGGGAATCTATGAGAAAAGGGAGTGATACCAAGTTGTTTAATCATTTTTTCGAACGCTACTGCGCTCCTTATTATGATCAGACTAATACGATGAACTACAGGAAAATAAATCCTGATTTTATAGATAAGAATCTATATGTAAAACGTTTTTTCACGGCTTCCAACATCTATTATCCCGATGCAAACGGAAATCCCGACCCCAATCGAGAAGTTCCTGCAATGTTGAAATTCGATCCGCAGAACAATTTTGCAACTTCGCCGATTCAGTCGGATATGGCAGTTATTTTTGTCCCGACTGATGATGCCTTGAATCAGTATTTTTCCGATGCGGGAAGCGGTAAAATACTTAAGGAACGTTATGGTTATTGGGACAGTATTCCCGATGATGTGATGAGTGTGTTTTTAAACAATCACATGTGGAACTCTTTCCTGCTTACAACGCCAAGCCGTTTTGAAACCATTCAAAATCAAATGGGTATTCCATTGGGTATCAAACCGGAAGATGTGGTATATACGACTATTTGCAGCAATGGGGTAATCTATCACGTCAATAAAGTATATACTCCGAGCGATTACTCTTCGGTAATGGCGCCCGTTATTTTTGGAGCTAATACCAAGATTATGTACTGGGCGGTAAAAAATTTAAGTTTTGACCTCTACTTGCTTTCGATAGAAAATAAATTCAGTTTTATTGTTCCTACCGATGACGTGTTTAACAATTATATTTATCCTATTTCCGTAGGACAAAGTAGTCCCGAACGATGGAAGTTTTTCTTCACTGCATCGAATACGGTTCAGGCGATACGTTATAATATGACGGGCGACAGCATCGGCGTTGTTACAAATCAGGCCATAATCAGTAATGTACTGTTGGATATTGTTGATAATCATATCGTTGTGGGTGATATCGAAGACGGAAAAACCTATTACCAAACCAAGGGCGGCGCTACGGTTAAGGTTACAGGAAGCGGCGTTGGTATGACATTAGATGAAGGTGGTAATAGCGAACAGAATGAAACAGTAGATGTTGTTTCCATCTACAATCAGGAAAACGGAAAAACTTATTTGACGGATAAAATCGTGCAAACGCCAACTCAATCGGTGTATTCCACCTTATCATCTCACGACGAATTCAGTGAATTTTTTGCTTTGTGCCGTGATGTGCATCCGATAACAACAATCGATAAAATTACTTACGGCGGTTATGTTTTCGTCAATTTAGCCTCAAATATAGGGATTACGCCAAATGTTTCTTTCTTCAACACCTATAATTATACGGTTTATGTGCCGACAAATGCAGCAATGGAGAAAGCGCATGATGCAGGACGTTATAAAACGCCGGATGAAATTGATCAATTGGATGTAGAACAACAAGGACCGGCTATGCAGGAATTGTATGAGTTTTTGCGTTATCATTTTCAGGACAATTCCGTCTATATCGGAGGTAATTCATATTCCAACGTTTGGTTTGAAACGGCTACAATGAATAATGATACGGAAAAATTCCGCAAGGTTTATGTGACGAACGATGCTAACAGTTTGTCTGTCCTTACGGAAAACGGAACGACCGCCCATGTGATTACTAACGGCGGGTTATACAATTTTATGACGCGGGATTATCTGTTTAACACAGGATTAATAAACAGTTCTACGCAAATCGCCACATCTTCTTTCGCAGTCATTCACCAAATTGATGCCGTACTGGATTTCAAATAAAAAGTAATTAAAAAATGAAGAATACAAAAATTTTATTGTGTATATTCTTGATTGGCGCTGTAATCTGTTGCCAATCGGTATTCGCGCAAGATAACGGCGATATGATACGCGGGAAATTAATTTCGAGCAGAGGCGATGAATTAGTTTCCGCCACCGTACTGGAAGTGGATGCGACAGGACGCGCTATATCCAGTACGTTCACAGATATGAACGGCGAATTTTCGATGAAAATCAAAAATACGCGTAATCATTTGCAAGTTTTGTATGTTGGTTTCGAGACGCAAAATATTCCCATCGGATCCAAACGCGATTTTCAAATTAAACTGCAGGAAAATACGACATTGTCGGAAGTTACCATTACGGCAAAAAAAACCGTATCCATGGGTGGGATGGATATTCCGGCAGACGAAGTCGCGAATGCCACACAACGGTTGAACACAGACGTTTTCAAAGGAGTGCAGATCCCATCCATCGACGACGCTTTGCAGGGACACATTGCCGGTTTGGACATTGTCAGTTCCGGAACCATCGGAGTAGGAGCGCAAATGCGTATTCGTGGTATTTCCTCCTTAAATTCCAATTCCAATCCGTTGATTGTGATTAATGGCATTCCACGCCCCGATATCGCAACTTCCGATTTTGATTTTTCGGGAGCTACCGATCAGCAATTCACCGATTTGTTGATGATTAATCCTCAAGATATACAGGAAATTAATGTGTTGAAAGATGCAGGAGCAACTGCTATTTACGGTTCGCAAGGAGCCAGCGGCGTAATAGAAATTATAACTAAAAAAGGCGCCAGAGGACCCACGCGGGTAGATTATTCTTATAAATTGATGGGATCGCGGTCGCCGGGTCAAATGAAAATGCTGAATGGAGACGATTATACCATGTTGATGAAACAGGCCTATTTCAATCCAAGTCAAGACCCCGGAGCTTCAAGTATCAAAGAATTTACTTATGACCCTACATGGTCGGAATATAAATATTACAATAACAACACCGACTGGCAAAAAGCGGTAACGCAAACGGGATATACAAACGATCACTATATTGTGATTTCCGGAGGCGGCGAGCGCGCTCAATTCCGTATTACCGGTGGGTATATGTCACAAACCGGTACGGTTATCGGGCAGGATTGGAATCGTTTGACTTCTCGTATGAATTTGGATTACCGTGTATCGCAACGAATTACGTTTTCATCGGAAGTGGCGTTTACTTATTCCGATAATGATTATAACTGGACGGATAGTAGAACCAATAATGGAATGTCTATTCTCAGCATTGCCTATAAAAAGATGCCAAACATGAGCATATACAATAAAGATGCAAACGGGAATAATTTGCCTACCTATTATACGATGCTGCAAAGTTCTCAATTATATGCCGGACTACAGGGCGCTTTGCGAAATCCGGTCGCCTTGGCGCGTTTGGCAACCAATAATATAAAATCCTATGAAACCGATCCGGTTTTTCGTCTCACTTACGATTTAATCGATCCGGGCGAAAGCATGTTACGCTATTCGGGATACATCACGTTCAACATGATTAACAGCAAAAACCATAAGTTTTTGCCGAAAGAAGTTTCCCCGCTGGCATGGGATTCGGACGACATCAACAGAGTGGACGACAACGACAACGAAAGTTTCGGGATTCAATCTGAAAACAAAATAATATGGAAACCTGGGTTGGGAAAAGATACTAACTTGCAGGTATTGTTTGCTATACAAACAAGTACGAGTACGTCCAACTCACAAAGTATAGTCACTTACGGACTTCCAAGTTCGGAAATGACAGCGGCATATACCCCCGCTTTTCTCAGCTCTGTCGGAAGTTCTATCGGACAGGGACGATCAATGGCAATGAATGCGAATGTTCACTATGCTTATCTTTCCAAATACATAGTCGATGTTACGTTACGCCGTGAAGGATCAACCCGGTTCGGAATAAACAATAAATTCGGTAATTTTCCCGGTATATCGATGCGGTGGAACCTGTCCAAAGAACCATTTATGAAAGGCGTAGAAAAGTGGTTAACGATGTTCTCGTTACGTCCGAGTTGGGGAATTACCGGAAACAAGCCGGCATACGAATACATGCAATTCAGTAATTATGTGCCTTGGAGCAGTTATATGTATAATTCTACGATTCGCCCCGATAATATTCGTTTGTCGGACCTGAAATGGGAAAAAACTTCCGAATTTAACTTAGGTACCGATGTGGAATTGTGGGATGGCAAGATTGCGATGGATGCCAATGTTTACCGCCGGGTTACCTCCGATTTGCTTTCTCAAAATGCTCCGCTTCCCGGCTCTACCGGTTTCAGCAACTTACTCTACATAAATAGCGGATCGATGCAAAATATTGGATGGGAATTCAACTTGCATGGCAATCGTTTCATCAAAGCCGGTAATTTTTCTATGGATGCTTATTTCAATCTGGCTAATTCGGTTAATTCTTTGATATCATTGGATCAGAACATTTTAGATACTTATAACGTAGATTATGATTATGGAAACCGAAACGCAGCCTATAAAAAACAGTTGTTACCCAAATACGCTTACGGTTCGATTTATGGTTTTCGTTATAAGGGCGTGTATCAATACAGCATTGATAATCCGGCTTTAATAGCAAGCGGATATACCTTGGGAACTTCGCCTGTTTCCCGCGATGTCAACGGAAACATCATTACCGACAGCAAGGGCAATCCGCTTTCCATGTATTACTGTTATGGTCCGAAAGGAATCAATTATCAGTTTGTGGGCGGCGATGCCATTTATGAAGATATTAATCACGACGGACAAATCGACGAGAAAGACATTGTTTATCTGGGAAATTGCAATCCAAAATTGAATGGAGGCTTTGGATTGACTTTTCGATGGAAGAGTTTGTCGTGCAATGCCTATTTTACTTTCCGCTATGGAAACAAAATTATCGATCAGGCGCGACGGGATGCTGAAAGCATGTTGACCGACTACAATCAGAGTATTGCAACCAACTATCGCTGGCGCAGGGAAGGAGATATTACCGATATGCCGCGCGCGCTGCATAATTACGGATGGAACTCGCTGCCAAGCGATCGCTATGTGGAAGACGGATCGTTTCTGCGTTTCAAAAACCTGACCGTCAATTACGATGTTCCGGGCGCCTGGCTGAAAAGATATTATATCAGACAGTTAAGTCTTTCGCTGAATGTCTCCAATATATTGTGTCTCACAAAGTATCAGGGAGTTGATCCGGAAGTGCCTTATGGCTCATTGGGTGGTATGGCTATCGACAATTCGATTACGCCGCGTTCAAGAGATATTACCGCAGGACTTTCCTTAGGATTTTAATGATGATTAAAAATAAAAGATAAAAAGTATATTTATGAAAGAGAAATTAAAATATATAGTAGCAGGACTTTTATTGGTATTGAGCGGCTCCTGTAACGATTGGCTAAATATAAAACCTTTGGACAAAATGGTGGAGGAAGATTACTGGAAAACGGGCAACGACGTTGAGTCGGTTGTTCTGGCTTGCTATCGCGCCATGGAGGAAGACGATTTTATGCAACGTATCATTCTGGGAGGCGAACTTCGCTCCGATAATGTAATGGTAGATGTAAGTACATTACATTCAACACAGGATCAACAGGATATAAACGATGCGAATATCAACGTAACCAATGGCTTGCTGCCTTGGAAACCATTCTATACCGTCATTAATTACTGCAATACGGTATTAAAAAATGCTCCCGGAGTCATGGATAAAGATCCGACTTACACATCCGGATATTTGCACGCCCATGAAGCTGAAGTTTTAACGCTCCGCGCCCTTGCTTATTTCTATTTGGTTCGGCTCTACAGGGATGTCCCTTACATCGATTTTCCTTATTCCGATGATACGCAAAATGTTAATGTGCCGAAAATGGACGGAGACTCAATATTAAATCTGCAAGTTGACGCATTATTAACGGCGGAAAAATCTTCCTTGAAATCTTGGGGAAACTCACAATCTCAAAAAGGACGGATTACAAAAAATACAGTGCGCGCTCTTTTGGCTGATATCTATCTGTGGTTGGGGAAATACGATGAATGTATCGACGCCTGTAACCGGATAATGCCGGATGTTATTCCTTATGACGAAATACTTAATCCCGATTTGGCTACAGGAGCCGAATTGCGTTTAATCGACAACCAAAAGAATTACATGAATTCTTTTAATTCCCTTTTCTGTCAGACCAATAGCGCTGAAAGCATTTTTGAGTTGCAATTCAACAGCACGGTGCAAAATAATGAAATCCCTGATTTGTATGGCAATTACACTACTATGGGGAAGTTAGCGGCATCTTCGGCGGCGGTTATTCCTTTTCAGGATAATGCATTTACAAACGATCTTCGAGGTATGTTTTCGTTTGTGCGGGATTTTTCGACAAGCGGAACAACCGGTCAAGGCGTTTCCCAGATTTTCAAATATATCGGTAATTTTTACATCATAATGGCTGATGGGGTTAGCTATTCGTTTAACACGTCAACGATTGCAGATATGGACTGGATTGTTTACCGTTTGGCAGATGTTTACCTCATGAAAGCGGAAGCGCTGGTGGAAAGGAATACCGGTTCGGATTTGTCCGATGCGATGGCATTGGTGAATCTGATTTATCTCCGCTCTAATTTAACTGCACTCCCGTTAATGCTTACCAACTACCCATCTCAGGATTTGATGCAATCGTTAGTTTTAGACGAAAGGCAGCGGGAATTTATGTTTGAAGGCAAACGATGGTTCGATTTGGTGCGGCTGGCGCGCAAAGAAGACAGAGAAAACGGACTGAACAACCATCCGAAAATGCTGGAATTAGTTACGCGCAAGTATCAATTCAATGCAGATGTTGTAAGGAGTAAATTGCGTTTTATGGACGCACTCTATTTACCGGTTGCGCAATCAGAATTGATTGCCAATAAAGCGCTTGTACAAAATCCATATTATAATGTGGAATAAATATAATAAAATGAAAGGAAATAATCGTATGAAAGTGAACATGATAAAAAATACAATTTGGGCAGTTTTATTGCTGTGTAGTTTGATTTTCCAATCCTGCATAAACGATAAAGTAGTGATTGATTATGAGAAAAACGGCGTAAATATTACTACTTATTTAGAAAAAGATACTTTGTATCACTATTCGGAGTTTTTGAAATGGATGTCGGCGGTTGGCGTTGACGGGATGCTGAATGCTCGCGGAAACTATACCTGTTTTATTCCTACCGATGAAGCTGTGAATAAGTATTACCAAGACAATGGAATAACTTTTGACCAAATGTCAAAAGCTCAAATCTCACAACTTGTATATACGCATATTATTAAGATAGACATTCCAACTGCCGACCCGATTGATTCAAAATCGTTTCCGAACGGCACCATCGGTTATCCCAACATGCTGCAAAAATTTCTGCAAATCACTTTTGATTCGATAGGGAATATGTTTGTGAATCAAACGGCAAAAATTCTGCTTGCAGATCAAGACAGCAATAGCCCTTATTTTGTAAGCAATGGGGTCGTACATACAATCAATCAGGTTTTAGAGCCTTCACGCGCTTATTTATCAGGCTTGGTTGATAATCATACCGACCGTTTTTCCTTATTTATATCGGCGTTGAAATTAACAGGTTTGATTGATTCGTTGGATGTTTACGCCAATTTAGATTACAATCAAAAACGCGACGCAGGGTTGATCCCTGAAAAAATAAAATCACTGAGTACCTTTTGCAATGAAGGAGGAGGTAACCAGTCTGCCGGCGCCGGAGGAACTTTGAATACGCCAATCGCATGTAACATAGGTTTTACCATCTTAATGGAGAGTGATGAAACCTATCATAATGCCGGTATCAATACAATTCAGGACTTACAACAGTATGCGGAAAAAAATGTATTGCCCCCAAAGCCGGAAGCTTATAACGACGTAACCAATCGCGATAACAGCTTGAACCGCTTTATTGCTTATCATATCATTGACAAGACAATGGATCTCAATGACTTTATTCCAGCTGTCTGGTCTAAGTATTATCTTGCCGGTACTACTTTAATGGATTATACCAAAACTTTAGACCCATACGGATTGATGGAAATTCAACGCGACAATCAAGGTCCGATACTGAATAAACGAAAGGACGGATCGGCAGTTCGTATTTTGCGAATACCGACGGATAATACGGCTGAGAACGGAATTTTACACGAAATAGATAATGTGCTGGTTTATGATGCAGGCGTAGAAAACGATGTACTGAATAAACGGCTCCGGTTGGACGTTACTTCCATCTTGCCGGAAATGCAAACCAACCGGCTTATTGGAAATTCTACCTACGCAAGTCATAACGGTTTAATTTTTCCGTTAGGATATTTCAAGGATCTGTTTCAACTTTCGGAGGGAACGCAAATACAATACGGAGGAGCAATGACATCGGGTTGGAATGATATGAACATGGATGAAATTCTGATTGCAGGAAAATACGATGTACAAATGCGTCTGCCGCCGGTGCCGCCGGGAACGTATGAAATTCGTATGGGCTACACCTCGAATTCAAATCGCGGCGTTCTTCAGATTTATTTTGACGGACTGCCGGTTGGCATACCTTTGGATATGACCATCGATGCCAGCAATCCGAATATTGGTTATGTAAAGCCTGATCCGAACAGCACGACAGACCCGAACGGATATGAAAACGACAAGATGATGCGTAACAGAGGCTATATGAAAGGTCCCGGCAGTCTTTTACAGGATTTGAATGTCGCAAATAAACCGGATCAGACGCTCCGATATTTATCAAGAGCGCTCCGAAGAATAATCATTACTACACGCATTGACGAGGGATCTCATTGGCTCCGTTTCAAATCGGTGCAAGATAAGACAACCATGGAATTTATGTTTGATTACATTGAAATTGTTCCTACCTCTTATTTAGATAAAGAAGGAGTTGATTAAAAACGAATATAAAGCATAGAAATATATGAAAAAGAAAATAATATACACTCCTTGGATTTTACTTTTTGCTGCTCTTTCAGGCATAGTGATTTCTTGTACGGATCTTTCAAAAGACCACTATCAGGTTTCGCAGGATGTAACAGAGAGAGTAAATTTGTGGGAACTGATTTCTCAACAGCCGAATTTATCGATCTTTGCCGAATTGTTAAAAAAGACATCGTATGATCTTGTTCTGTCAGGCGATCAAACCTATACGGTTTGGGCGCCTGTTAATGATGCGCTTGCAGGAATTGACGAGAACGATTCGATTGCGGTAATACGGCTGGTAACCAATCACATTGCCCGCTATATTTATTCGGCTTCTTCCGAAGTTGATAATATTCCGGTAATTTATATGCTAAGCGCCAAAAAGATGAATTTTACAAGGAGTGGAGATTCTTATTCGATGGGTGGCGTTGATCTGTTGCAAAAAAATGCGATTGCAAAAAACGGAATTTTGCATACATTAGGAAAACAACTTGCTTTCGATCCGAGTATTTGGCAGTTCATGGAAGCAAACGATTACGACTCGATTCGTTCCTACATGTATTCTTTCGATACGCGCCAATTTATCAGGAGCGCCTCGAAGCCGGTTGATTACAACGATGAAGGAATGATTGTCTATGATTCCGTTTTTCTTGCTCAGAATGCTCTGTGGTATGTATATACAGGTGCAATAGGCGTGGGCTGGCTCAACAATGAAGACAGCCTCTATACAATGATTATGCCCAACAATGCAGCATGGAGCGACGTTTATAACCGCACAGTCGATTATTTCAAGCCGAATCCCAATGGTGATAATCCCGACTCGGTACAAAGAGCCAATACCTGTTATTCGATTGTGCAGGATTTGGTTTTTCGCGGCGCTGTCAACCCTTCTTCTTATGGAGGAACCGATACCTTGTTTTCGACACGTTATGCGCCTTTCCTCGATCCGGTGCGTCTCTTTTCCGGAAGCCAGCCTGTTGCTGTCAGCAATGGTTTGGTTTATCCTGCCTCCCATCTGAATTACGAATTAGGCGAATCCTGTATTAAACCTGTCAAAGTGGAAGCGGAATGGTCGTCGGGAAGATGGCAAAGCGAAGCGCAGGACTTTAGTAGAATCACGGCTTTCAGGACAACCGATATTCCGGATGTATCGAATAATGCTTATTTGTACGTTACCTCTGTCTCTTCAAGCGTAAATCCATCCGTTTCTTTTGAACTACCCAATGTTCTTGCCGCCGAATACGATATCTATTGCACATTTTTAGCTCAGTCATACGTGCAACAGATTCAAGATACTTCGCGATATGTTACACGCGCGCAATTTGAAATCCAGCAATGGGATGGAGTTACCGATAAGTCGTTGAGCGCTGCATGGAAAACATATAAGCTGTTTTCCGATCAGACAACCTCCCAATATGTAACACAAAGGGAAGGCATAACTAAAATGTTGGTAACTAAAAATTTCAATTTTCCTTTTGCCAATTTTAACGAGTCGCAAAATGTATTCCGGTTAAAAGTAACCAGCGTGCTGACGAGAACGGATTTAAGTTCCAAGTATCCGCAATTTAATAAAGACATGCGAATTGATTACGTCCTTTTGGAGTCTTCGAACTAAGTTGTATAAAAAAATAAAAAAAATATAGATGAAAAAATACAGATGCATATACAAGGCAAAACATTCAACCGCCACTTCGTTGATGCGCGCCGGAATAATAGCAGCCATGCTGTTTGGCGGAATCCGTCTGTTAGCGCAGCAAAATGTGGTGAACGGAACGATAAGGGACGCTGCTACCCAAAAGCCTTTATTCGGAGTGAGGATCGAAACGGCAGGGCAGCCGGCCTCGGCAATTTCAGACTCACTCGGTTCTTTTTCCATCAAAGTAGCTGATTTTTCTGATGTCTTAATATTCAGCGCTCCTGATTATGCAAAGCGGGAAATCCCCTTGCAAGGGCGGAAGTCGGTAGATGTTCGACTTTATTCCACACTCTTTACTTCCGGTTATGAAACTTCAGAGTCGTACACCGGCAAGCGCAGAAATACGATAAACACGCTATCCGAAAAGGCTGTAACCGATTTTTCTTCTTCTACTTCGTTTTCCATAGAACCGGAAATTCAAGCCCGTCTGGGCGGCGATGTACGCACGATTAATCACACTGGCGTTGCAGGCTCCGGCGCTTCCATGTTTATACGCGGATTTAACTCTTTGAATGCAAGCGCCCAACCGCTTATTGTAATAGATGGAGTCGTGTGGGATAACCAGTTGGATGCAGTTTCCATTCATGCAGGCTATTTTTCTAATCCGTTGACGAATATCGATTCGCGAGACATTGAAAGTATTACAATATTGAAAGACGGTAATTCCATCTATGGAAGTAAAGCCGCTAATGGCGTGATACTAATCACCACTACCAGAGCGAAGGAAATGGCAACAAAAATTACTGCCAATCTGTGGTGGGGAGCCAATATGCGCCCCGATTTACCGAAAATGATGAATGCAACGGACTATAAGACTTATGCCAGTAATCAAGTTCAGGGATATTTAAAATCAAGGAATGTAACAGGACTAGCTGAAGATGCACTTTTAATTAATTTTCCTTTCCTGAACGACAACCCCAATCAGAAAGATTATTATACGTACCACAATAATACCAATTGGGCAAACGACATTTATCAGGATGGTTTCCTGCAAAACTATTCGCTTGGAGTAAGCGGTGGAGACGATGTTGCACTGTATGCTTTAACCATGGGGTATGCCACCAACCAAGGGTATCTCAGGAATACGGATGTACAGCGTTTAAATGCCCGTTTTAATTCGGATATAAAACTTTCTTCCCACATATCAACCAAAGTGGACCTTGCGATGACAAAAAGCCTCCGCAATTTGCACGATGATGGCGTCAATCCGGTAACTTCGCCAACATTTATCGCTTTGGCTAAATCGCCGCTTTTATCGCCCTATCTTTTTACGGCGGATGGCGCGATTTCGGAACGGCTTTCCAGTTATGATTATATGGATCCGTATAATCCGATGTCTAACCCGCTTGCATTGATAAATTCGGCAAGAGGCTCTTCGTCCCGAACGACTTTTTCAATGCTCGTAAATCCTTACTACCAAATTAATAAGAATCTTCAGTTCGGTTCGGTTTTCAATTTCCGCCAACACCGCGTCAAAGAATCTTTCTTTATACCGAGCGCAGGAGTCGCTCCGCAACAGCTTTCGGAGATTATGACTACTTTTTCGAATGAAGTCCGCGATATGGCGCAGCGGCAAAATTCTATTTTCAGCGACACTTATCTGAAATGGAATGTCAATATAAACAAAGACAATCGCATTAATCTGTTGGGAGGATTCCGTTTTATGACCGACGACTACCAATGGACGTTGCCTTATGGCTATAATACGGGCAATGACAATATCAAAGTATTGGTTGATGGTTTGGGATTCAAACAGGTCATAGGAGACGACAGTCAATGGAAATCCATGTCGTGGTATGTCAATGCAAATTATGATTTTCGACAGAAATACATTCTTTCAGCCACGGCTTCGGCTGATGCTTCTTCGCGCTTCGGACAAAACACCGCAGGAGGAATTGGTTTGGGCGGCGTGCGTTGGGCGGTTTTCCCGTCAGTTAGCGGAGCCTGGGTCATTTCTTCAGAAAACTTCATGCGCAGTTTGCCTGTAATTAATTTACTGAAATTGAGGGCTTCTTACGGAATGACCGGTAATGATGGAATTGATGTACGCGCTAATCGCACTTTTTTTCAATCCGATTATTCACAGGGTAAAGCAGGCTTGCAGATAGGGAATATACAGAACAAAGCCATCCAGTGGGAAACATCTAAAAAGGCAGGAGCCGGATTGGATATTCACTTTCTTGATGAACGCGTTTCTTTGTCTGCCGACTTTTTTGAAAGTCACACCGATAATTTATTAACTCAAAAAACCTTAAGCTCAATTACCGGTTTAGATTCCTACTGGAGCAATGGGGGTGCATTGAAAAATACAGGATACGAATTAAATCTGAACTTGAAAGTGTTAGATACAAAATGGTTAGTATGGGAATTGGGTGGAAGCGTGGGGCATTATAAAAATGAAATCACAGCGCTACCTGACGGCGATTACTTAACACAAATTTTAGGAGCAAATGTTCTGACTGCCGTAGGACATCCTGCCGGCGTATTCTATGGCTACAAAACCGACGGCATATTTACGACTACCGCAGACGCCGATAATTCCGGATTGTATAAATTGAACGACAACGGAACATTGACGCCTTATGGCGCAGGCGATGTGCGTTTTATCGACCCTAACGGCAACGGAATTATTACGGATAAAAATGGAGGAAGCGTAATAAAGCCGAATGGACAGACGGTTGCGCTGAAAGATTCGCGTCAGATTATTGGCGATCCCAATCCCGATTTCTACGGGACAATCAGCAGCCGTTTCAAATTCAAAAAACTGACTTTAGACGCTTTGTTTACTTATTCCTACGGAAATGACGTATATAATTACTTGCGTTCGCAATTGGAATCGGGAGCGACTTTTTTCAACCAGACCGTCGCCATGAATAATCGTTGGATTAGCGAAGGGCAGGTTACGAATATACCGCGCGCTGTTTATGGCGATCCGATGGGTAATAATGTCTTTTCCGACCGATGGATTGAAGACGGATCGTACCTTCGTCTGAAAACGCTGACCATCGCTTATGATATACCTTTAAATTCAACTTATATTCAAGGAATTAATGTGTGGGTTTCTGCAAATAACCTGTTGACATGGACGAAGTATCTGGGCAGCGATCCTGAATTTTCCATGAACAACGGCGTTTTGTATCAAGGTATTGATGCCGGTTTAATGCCGCAAGGCAGGAGTTATTTTTTTGGTATAAAAATCAATTTATAAAAAGAAAGTATGAATAATAGAATAAAAATAGCTTTTTTAGCGCTCATTTTCTGCGGATTAGTTGGTTTTCAATCCTGCGAAAAAATGTTGGATGTTAATTCAAACGGTTATCTCAATACCGATGATAATAAATTGAATTCGCCCAACGACTCCTTGTATTCCGTTTCCGGTATCCTGAACCTGTTGCAGCCTTTAGGCGAAAAGTATTTCGTGCTGGGCGAACTGAGGGGTGATTTGATGGCTGTTACAGACAACGCCGATATGAATTTGCAAGCGATTGCTAACTTCACAGCTACAGCCGACAATCCTTATCTTTCCACTAAAGAATATTACGCCGTAATCAATAATTGTAATTATTTTTTACAGCATGTGGATACGAGTATTATTTCGGGAGGACGGAAAGTAATGAGAGGCGAATATTCAGTCGTCAAAGCCATCCGTGCATGGACCTATATGCAGTTGGTTTTGAATTATGGGAAAGCGGTTTATCTCACGGAGCCAATCCTGAATATTGATGATATGAATAAAGATTACCCTGTGATGGAGCCGCAACAGTTGATGGAGACATTGCTGGATGATATTAGTAATTATATTGATTATACCAATTATCCTACTTACTTTTCTTCCCAATTATTTATATCGGGACCTATGGTTGCCGGCGACCTGCTACTGTGGTTGGGCGCCTATACCGGTGATACCGGATATTATGAAAGAGCCGCCAATATCTATTACAGGTATATTGTTGATAATCACCTTCGAGGAGCAGGGATGTTACGTAATATGTACCAGAACAGCGATTTCAACAGCATTGATGCCGGCTGGTATCAGGTTCTGTCCACGACCGGAACCGGTGGATATAATGAAGGAATCACTTGGATTACGTACAGTACGAATTCACAGGAAGTATTGAATTATCCTCTTATTTTTCTTTTAACTTTTTCGAATCAGGCAGTCACTTATTTCAAATACGAAGTAAAACCTTCGCAAGCGGCTATTGATTTGTGGAATAATGAAACATACGTCTATTACAACAGTTCTACCAAAGCTTTGTTATATACCAAAGGCGACTTACGCGGTAATTGTATGGTTTCGACAATACCTTGTGGTTCATATTATTATGAAGGAGAAGGAGATTCATTGCCAACCATAGCCAAATATGGATATTTTTTTTCATCAGCGAACATGTATAATGTGAATTCTACGCCTTTAATATCGCTGTATCGAACAGGAATATTGTATTTGCGTTATGCTGAAGCATTGAATGGGTTGGGTAAACCATCGCTGGCTTTTGCCGTATTAAAATACGGGTTAAAAAGCCAGGTGTTAGCAGATTCGACAAAAGTAAATCCTTCCGAAATAACGCCGCTTCCGGCATATTGCGATTTTAACGATCCTGTTTTTTCCGATCTCGGAATATATGGACAATTAGGCATTCATTCGCGAGGATCGGGGAATGTTGAGCAAGACACTACTTATTACGCATTTACCGAAGAAACATTGCGCGACAACAGCGATTATTATGGGATTCCTGCTACGTTGGAAACCCATCAGGATTCGATTAATTTTGTGAACGTAATGATATGTAAGGAACTGGGCTTGGAATCTGCTTTTGAAGGAAACCGCTTTCAAGATCTGATGCGATTCTCTATACGGAACGGTGATGACGATTTCCTGGCTAAATGGGTAGGGCGCAGAAATCCCGCTTTAACGTCAACATTGATGAATCGGAATAATTGGTATTTGCCGACTCCCCAATGACTACGCATTGTTGAGAAAATGTAAATTACACAAAAACAAAACTTTTCAAAAATCAAACAGAAGGTTAATTTCTAATATATTAATTTAAATTTAGAATGTCATGAGAAGGAAAATTACTTTTTTATTATGCATGCTCCTGTCATGGTCGGCAGCAAGTTTTGCACAAACAGCGATTCCCGTGCAATTCAGCTCGGAAGATGGTATTGATACCCATTGGTATTACATCGGGTTTGATCGGAAACAATCAACTAACTTAGTTTGGACGGTTGACCTTACTGTATCGGGTGAAGTGCAACAGAAAGCTAAAGCTAATGACGACTATACACAACAATGGAAATTAGTCGGAGACGAAACCGGTTTTTATTTTGTTAACCGGTCAAGCGGGTATAAAATGGCTTATACCGGTGTACCTATTACTGATTCAAACGGTAATCAGGTGCCAATAGTGTCAGGTGACGGCAGTGTTTATTATGTCGATCAGGCAGTAGCAACTGCGGATGCGGCAAAATGCAACTTTCTGTGGCAGTCTGCAACCGGCGGCGCCGGTAAGAATGGCTGGTCTATCATCAATCCCAGTTTAGGTGCCGGCACGCCTTATATGAATGACAGAGCCGGACGAAATGTCTGCAACTATGGATATACAGATCCGGGGTGTCTGATCGATTTTTTTGATGCCGATAAATTAACAATCGTAACGACCGTAGATTCGCTTTATCGCGACGGACTTGTAAATAATTCATCACCGATGACATTACAGGTATCTTCTATAAATATATCGGGAAGTATCACAGGGACTATCACAGACGATGATGAAGGGGTGTTTGGTTTTAACAATGGAGTAAATACAATCCCCAATGGCGAAGGCGCTTTGTATCTCACTTTCACGCCTAAAGAAGCAAAAGATTATACGGCAACGCTTACTTTGAGCTTCTCCGGAGCAGATGACGTAACAGTTGCATTGAAGGGAACCGGCTTCACTGAATCCGACCTGCCGTTTATTATCAGTTCGGATGACAACAGCAACGAACATTGGTATTATGTGCAATTTACCCGGAAAGCGGCAAGTAATTTGGTTTGGGCGTTCACTGATTCGGCAAGATACGATAATTGTACAATGATCGTTCAGGATACATTAAAAGGCGGCGTAATCAGAGCCGATCAACAATGGAAGATTTGCGGCGATTGGGATATGGGTTATTATATTGTTAATCGTGAAACCCGGCAGGAAATTTTATACAACACGAAAGACCTTGCCGGAGATGATGGAGACAGAAGAATCTTTACCGACGTTCCTCCCGATGGAACAAATGGAGCAGACCGGTATGTCGCCGGCGCTGCTTTCACAGGGAATTATTTTGAATTTACCCGTTTTAACAAAGGAGTAACATGGCAAATGGTAAACAGAACGACTCCTTATTATAACATTCCCAATAGAAACTTCATGAATGATTACCAAGGCAGGTTTCTTTGTAACTATACAATAAATGACGTCGGAAACGAACTTGTATTTATTTCTGCAGATGCGGGTAGTATTGTTACAGCTAGTTCTTCTCTTTCGACAGCATCGCCTGTTGGAGAAACTGTTAATAGCGACCTGAGTGTTATCGGAATGAGTCTGACGGCTGACATTACGGCGACAATTACCGACGATGCCGCTTCGGTATTCTCGGTTACTCCCGCAACTTTGCCTGCCGAAGGCGGTACGCTTACGATTGCTTTTGCTCCGACTGCTGTACAAAGTAACCAAACAGCTACGCTTACCTTGACGAGTGGCAGCGCGCAAAAGGTAATAACGCTTATCGGCAATTCCGATATAGGTTTGCCTCTATTCAGCTCGGCTGATGACTCAAGCGAACACTGGTATTATATGCAATTTAACCGGAAAGCGACAGGAGGCACAGCAAACCAGAATGCTGTTATACAGGGCAATGGTATGGATCAAGTGCTTTCTCAAGCTGATACGCTTGCCACCGGTCAAATCGACAATTATGCACAACAATGGAAATTTGTAGGTACGTATGCAGACGGATTCTATATCATCAATCGCGCAGGCGGACAAATGTCTTTCTCTCCGGATGATGGGTTTTATATTTTAGCCGATGCAGGCGATTTGCATATTTTCGATGGTTACAACAGTACGTATCAATGGCAAATACTGAATACGGAAAAAGATAATGATCCGGACGGCGGCGCAAACATAATAAATGACTATGGCGGATTATCCCAAAGACAAGTTGGCATGTATTATGTAAACGATGTGGGAAATTATCTTCGCTTCATTTCTATTGATGGCGTAAGTAACACCGCAATCCAGAATCCTGCAATTGATTCGAATGATACGGTAATCTCCGCAACATACTATACCTTAGAAGGCGTTCAGGTGAAACAGCCAACCGGCACAGGTATTTATATTGTGAAGAAACTGTATGCATCCGGAAAAACGCAGGCAACAAAAATATTGTTTCAACATAAGTAAACAATAATCAATTTCAATAGAACGCAAATGGCACAAACAACGCAAAAGTGATTATTGCGTCATTTGCGTTCATTTAAAAACAGCATTTTGTAATTAGAATTTATAAACTATGATGAAGACGGATGGAATTATGAAAAATATATTTAAAACAACATTTGTTATCATCGCTTTATTGCAAAGCATTTTCTCAATAAACGCCCAGGAGTTTCTATCGGTTGTTCCTACTTCAGGATCACTCTTGAACGCGATTCCAAGCGACATTTACATCAAACCGAGGGGCGGGATTGCCAACGAGTTCCAGCCGGGAACTACCGAGGGACCGATCGCACTCTCTTTCGATGGAAATATGAATACGTGGTATCATTCCCCCTTTTCCGGAGCTACGGTTTTTCCTGTTATTCTTAGTTACTTATTTGCCGATACGGTCTCACAGATTGATTATGCGGTTTATTATCCCAGACCGACAGGCACCAATGGTTTTTTCATTAACGTGGAAGTGTGGTATGCCGCCAATGGCGGACCGATGACAAAATACAATGACTATAATTTTGGCGGTACCGGTTCGCCCTTTCAGGTTAATTTCGAACCGGCGATTATAAAGCCGGATACCATCCGTTTTGTTGTAAAATCAGGAACAGGCGACAGTCAGGGAACGTATGCTTCCTGCGCCGAAATGCAGTTTTATCGCAAAGCTGTCAGTGCGTTTGATTACACGACCATTTTTACGGACGCTTCCTGCTCGGAATTAAAACCGGGTGTTACCATTGATGATATAAACGGCATCTCTATTGAATTTTACAGAAAATTGGCTTCTGATATCTATTACGGATTTTACGATCCCGAATTTCGGGTGCAGGAATATCAAGCCTATCAAGATCCGTCGGTTATGGCAGCAATAAATAAATCAAGCACTTACGGAAGGAGAGATAACCCGACCGGCATATATGTTGGAGCCGGAGACGATGTTGTTCTGTTGGTACAAGTCGATTCCTTGCAACAGACACAATTGCCTTCGCTCTTTATTCATGACCCCTCTTCACCTGCCGGAGGCAGTTCTTATCTCTTACGTCCGGGAGTAAATAAAATCAAAGCGACTAATGGCGGATTGATGTATATCCTGTATTATACGCCAACCGGAACAGAACCTCCGGTAAAAATCAACATTGTAAATGGTATTGTCAACGGCTATTATGATAAGGTAAAAAATGCCGCTCCGGGCGAATGGCAACGGTTGCTCGCTAAAGCGACCTATTTTCGGTTTGACGTGAAAGGAGAATATGCGTTTATGAGTTTTGAAACAAACGCTTGGCGTACTTATGATGCAAATAGCGGTCCGGATTTAATTAGCGCTTACGATAGTTTGGTCTATTCGGAAATGAATTTTCAGGGATTAGTTAAATACGACAAAATGTATAAGTCCCGAATGCACTTTCAGGTCGATACAACCTCAAGTACATATGAGTATTCTTCCGGTTATATGACAGTGTATAATGCAAGTATTCAAAGTGAAATTTTGAATCTGGCAAGGTTGAAAGATGCGACCAACACTTCGGGCGCCTCTTCCTGGGGACCTGCGCACGAAGT
>Ga0123354_10002782_pt1 | contig 23547 bp, 24 predicted proteins | sample TergutLab28metaG_2_FD_97872 | JGI IMG/M metagenome (GOLD analysis project Ga0123354, IMG submission 97872) | Labiotermes labralis P4 segment gut microbial communities from Petit-Saut dam, French Guiana - Lab288 P4 | ecosystem: Host-associated > Arthropoda: Insects > Digestive system > Gut ... | reverse complement strand
CGCCACCATCGTGTTGACGGCGATATTCCCGATCTATTTCGCCGGCTTCTTCCACGACCCCAACGTCGCTTTGCAGTGGAAAGGCTATGCCCAAAGCTTCATCATGCTGGTGGCGGCCATCAGCTGCCCCATTCTCGGCGCCATCGGCGACACCCAGGGCATGAAGAAGCGGATGTGGGCAGGGTTTGCCTTGTCGGGGGCGCTTTTGATGGTTTTCCTGATCCTTGGCGGCAGCGCGCCGGTTCTGCTGGTGGGCTACATCTTGTCGAACATCGCCTACAACTTGGCCAACCTGTTCTACGACTCATTTATCACCGACGTGACCGACCGTGACCGAATGCACCGGGTTTCGACGACCGCCTTCGCCGTCGGCTATTTCGGTGGTGGCACCATGATGCTGATCATCACGGCGGTGCTGATGTTCGTCCTGCCCGACATGACGACGGTCGTGAAGATCTCCTTCGCGCTGACGGCGCTGTGGTGGATACTGTTCAGCATCCCGATGGCCTTCAACGTCAAGCAGACGCACTACAACCCGAAGCCGCGCAGCGAAGTGGTCCACACGCTGTTCAAGGAGCTTGGCCACACGGCCATGGCGATATTCCACAACAAGGGGATGTTCCTTTTCACCATCGCCTTCTTCTTCTACATTGACGGCGTGGGCACCGTCATCTCGATGGCGACGTCCTACGGGACGACCCTGGGTCTGAGCCGGACCTTGATGATCGTGGCGATACTGATCACCCAGGTGGTGGCCGTGCCGTTCTCGTTGCTGTTCGGCTGGCTGGCCAACCGCTTCGGTGGCCTGCGCCTGATCATCGTCGGCATCTGCGTCTACGTGTTCATCTGCGTGATGGGCTTCTACATGGGCTACAGCATCAACTCGACGACGGGCGACGCGCACGAGGCCGCGATCAGCCGGGGCATCGTGCTGTTCTTCGTCATGGCCGGCCTGGTCGGCACGTCCCAGGGCGGCATCCAGGCGCTGTCTCGCTCGCAGTTCGGGCGCATGGTGCCGCGCGACCAGAGCAACGAGTACTTCGGCTTCTTCAACATCTTCAGCCGCTTTGCCTCGATCATCGGCCCGGCCATGATGGCCCTGATGTCGGCCCTGACGCACGGCCGCAGCGAATTCGGCATCCTGAGCATCATCATCCTGTTCGCCGCGGGTGGTGTGCTGTTGCTGGCCGGCAGCAAGCGTATCCACGCCAGCGAGATCAAAGACGTCGGCCCCGATGAGGCGGACGCTGTGACGGCCGGCGTTGAGGACATGACACCGACAGTCTGAGCGGTCAGTCCGGGCTCCGGCAACCGGCGACATGACAGACTGGTACTGTTGCACCGGTGGGCAAGGTGCCCCATCGGTTTGGAGGTGACCATGTTCGGTCGTGGGAAGACAAGTGTGCCGGAGTGGGCAAGGCCGCTCAATTCGCGGCAATTTGACGCAATGATGGTGGCGATTGACGGTTACTTCACCCGTCACGATATTTCGTATCGGACGGAAGACGGCACCGTTGTTCTGCAAGGACCTCAGACATTGGGTCTCGCGAATATTGTTCAGATGTGCTGCCAGATACCCGAATCAGCCTACGGGCAAATGATCGACGGTCAATTTGATTCCATCTTCGTCAACGAGACATTCTTGAGCCAGCTGGATCTCAACTGCTTCGAGCAGATAGAACAGTATCTGGCTGTCCGGCTTCATGACGATGAGTACTTGAGTCATATACCAGCTGACTGGGTGGATGTGACCACGAGACCATTTGCCGGCAATCTTCGGCAAACGCTCGTTCTTGACTTTCCCACCGCGATCGTCTGTGTTGACAAAGACAGCATGGAGCACTGGGGAAAACCGGCGGATGAGCTGTTCACTCGCGGCATCGACAACGTCAAACAGAATTACGACTGGCCCATTGGAAAAGCTGATTTGGCGGGTCAGCCGTACTTCATCGTTGAAACCGAACACTTTTTTGCGGGCAACCTCCTGTTCGATTTGGATAGTCATCCTGAACTCCTTGGTGCGCATGGCGCCGTGGTCGCGGTTCCAACCCGTAGCGTCGTGGTTCTATACCCCATCAATGGCCCGCAAGTCATCGGGGCATTCGCACAACTGGCTTCGGCTGTAACGCATGCGTACGAAGCCGGTCCGGGCTCGTTGACGACCCAGGTCTGTTGGTACCATGACGGCCAATTCGTTGTGCTACCTTACGATGTCGCGGGGACACATATTAGGTTTTTCCCGCCGGACGAGTTCACCGGGATGCTGAATTTCTTGTGACCAGGCAGCTTTGTCTGTGTCACACCCATGTTCTGGTCGCCACCGCCGCCACCGGTTGCATCGTCGGGGTGCCGGAGCCGTCCCTGCGTCCCGTTGCCGGGGGCAGGTCGATCGGGGTGCCGGCGGGGGAGGCGCCTGCCGCCGGGGTGGCACCGGCCCAAGCCACCAACAAGGTGTCCTCGCCTTTCAGGAAGCGATGGCAACGCACACCGCCGGTGGCGCGTCCCTTTCCCGGGTATTCGGCAAACGGCGTCACCTTGATGTTGCCGCACTGGGTGCCGGGCAGGGCCGTCGTCGTGCCTGAGACGGTCACAAGGACGGCCCCTTCGGCCAGGCAGCGCGCCGGCACGGTGCCGAACCAGACCACCCGGGCCCCGGCGGCCAGCTTCACGCCGGCCATCCCGCCGCCAGAGCGCCCCTGAGGCCGAACGGCGCCCGCGGGGAAGTGCAGCAGTTGGGCGTCGGACGTGACGAACACCAACTCGTCGCCGTCCACCGGCGCGCAGGCGCCCACCAGCTCGTCGCCGTCGTCCAGCCTGATGATCTCCCAACTGTCCTTGCCGAGCACCTCGGGGTTGGCCCGCTTGACGACACCGCTTCTCGTGCCCATCGCCACCACCGCCGAGTCGTCCAAGGGCACGGCCGCCAGCACCCGCTCGCCCTTGTCCAGGGCCACCAGTTCACCAACCGGTGAGCCACCCTGCAGGTTTGGCACCACGGCCGTCAGGGGGACGGCCGGCAGCGCCAGGGCGGAGTACTTCAGCAATCGTCCTTTGTTGGTCACCAGGCCGAAGACGCCGTGGGCCGTCGTCGCCACCTGCGACACCAGCACGTCATGGTTGGCCCGCGGCCCGTTGGGGGACGGGCTGGTCGCGCCGTCGGGCAGGTCAACCCGGCCCAGCAGACCGACGGACGACAGCATCACCACGCACGGCCCGTCCGGGATTTCGAGCGGGGTCGCGGCCACCGCCGAGACCACGCCGCCCCCTTCGAGCAAGACAGTGCGTCGCGGGTCGCCGTAGGTCTGGGCGACCTCGGCCAGTTGCTGGCCGACCAGATGGCGCAGCTTGGCTGGGTCTTCGATGATGGCGCTCAGTTCGGCGATACGCTCGTGCAGCTGATCCCGTTCGGCTTCCAGCCGGATTGTGCTGAGCCGGGTCAGCTGGCGCAGTTGCATATCGAGAATGTAGGTGGCCTGCACATCGGTTAACTCGAATGCCCCCATCAGGCGTTGTTTCGCCTGGTTGGCCTCGTCCGAGTTGCGGATGATGTTGATGACGACGTCGATGTCGAGCATCGCCAGCAACAGCCCGTCCACGAGATGCAGCCGCGCCTCGGCCTTGGCCAACTGGTGCTTGGTGCGCCGCAGGGTGACGCTCAGGCGGTGCTCCAAGTAGACCTCCAGCAGCGCCTTGAGGCCCAGCGTGCGGGGCTGGCCGTCCACCAGCGCCACGGCGTTGATGGCGAAGGAATCCTCCAGCTTGGTCGACTTGTACAACTGCTCCAGCAGGGCGTCCGGGTTGATGCCGTTCTTCACCTCGATCACCAGTCGCAGCCCGTTCTTCAGGTCCGTCAGATCCTTGACATCGGCGATGCCGGTCAGCTTCTTGGCCCCCACCAAAGCCTTGATCTGCTCGATGATCTTCTCTGGCCCGATCATCGCCGGCAGCTCCGTGACGACGATGCCCCGCCGGCGCGGGTTCACCTGCTCGACCCGGGCGGTCGCCCGCAGTCGCATTGTGCCGCGTCCAGTGGCGTAGGCGTCGCGCACCCCGTCCAGGCCGACGATCTTCCCGCCGGAGGCGAAATCCGGCCCGGGGATGAAGCGCATCAGGTCGTCCAGGCTGGCGTCGGGGTGGTCGAGCAGGTGGCGCAGCGCCGCGACCACCTCACCCAGATTGTGGGGCGCCATGTTGGTCGCCATGCCCACGGCGATGCCCGACGCCCCGTTGACCAGCAGGTTCGGGAAGGCCGCTGGCAGGACGGACGGCTCCAGCTCTTTGCCGTCATAGTTGGGCCGGAAGTCCACCGTGTCCTCGTCCAGCCCGTCGCACATTGCCAGGGCGGCCGGTGCCATGCGGCATTCGGTGTAGCGAGGCGCGGCCGGGCCGGCATCCAGCGAACCGAAGTTGCCATGGCCTTCGACGAGCGGCAGGCGCATCGCCCAGGGCTGTCCCAGCCGCACCATCGCGTCGTAGATCGCCGCATCGCCGTGCGGGTGCAACTTGCCCATGACGTTGCCCACGACGCGGGCGCACTTGACGAAGGCCTTGTCCGGCCGCAGACCGTCCGCGTCCATCGAATAGAGGATGCGGCGCTGGACGGGTTTGAGCCCGTCCCTGGCATCGGGCAAGGCACGGGCATAGATGACGGAGTAGGCGTATTCGAGGTAGCTCGACTCCATCTCGGAGCTGATATCCGTGTCCTGGATGCGCCCATCGGTGTCGGTGTCGGACAGCAGGGTGGTGGTCATGGTCCTCCTTCGGCGTCTTCCAATTTTGCCAATGTCCACGGCGAAAGCAACGTCCGGCACGCCGCACTAGTGGCGCTCCAGTGTGGGAAGATTGGTGGGTGAAGGAAATGCCCGGGCTGAGCGGCGTCATGGCCGGCGTCGTCGCGCACCTGGGCACCCAACCCAGCGTTGTGGTGCTGATCGACGGGCTGGGCTCGCTCAACCTGGACGACGATCCCTCGCTGGCGCCCACACTGACATCACTGCCGCGCACTGAACTCCAGGCGGGCCTGCCGTCAACAACAGCCGCGTCCATCACGTCCCTGTTGACCGGTGCCGAAACCGCTCAGCACGGCCTTGTCGGGTTCGCCTTTCGGACGCGCCCCGGTTTCGCCATGAACACCATCCTGTGGGACGACCCAAGCTTTGTCCCGGAGGCTGCCCAGCCGGTGCCCACCTGGTTCGAGCGTCTGGGCGCCGAAGGCTTGCCCTCAGCGGTGATGGTTCCCGCGGCGTTTGCGAACAGCGGTTTGACAAGGGCGATTCTGCGCGGGGCCGACTTCGTCGGGATTGAGCACGAAAGCGATTGGATGGCCCAAGCCGCGCAGGTCGCCGATGTTGTCAAGACCCACCCGTTGACCTATTTTTACATCCGCAGCCTCGACCACACTGGCCACGCCCGAGGTTGGCGGTCGTCGGCCTGGCGACGTCAACTGCGTCGGATCGACGGTTGTGTCGGGCAGTTGCTCGAAACCCTGCCAACCGGTACGGCGCTGACAATTACCGGCGATCACGGGATGGTCGATGTGCCGCCCACCCACAAGGTGCTGATCGACGACGAACCCGAACTGGCCAAGGGCATCGACATGGTGGCGGGGGAGGCCCGCTTCCGCTATCTCTACACCGGTGAGCCCGAGGCGGTGGCCGACCGCTGGACCACTTGGTGGGGCGGCCGCGCCGATGTTTTCACCAGGGAGCAGGCCTTACCATTGTTTGGTGGAACGCCGCCGACACCTGAGGTGGCGAAGCGTTTCGGCGACGTTGTGGTGGCGTTCCACGATGACTGGGTCGCGCTGACCTCGGCGCGTCCCCGGGAGGCGCAAATGATCGGCATGCACGGCTCGATCACCGATCAGGAGCGCCTGGTCCCACTACTGAAAGGCATGGCATGACGACAGGAACGGGACGGGCTGCGCCCCGTCAGCTTGTCTATTTCGCCGGTCCGATGGACTCTGGAAAGTCGACGCTGGCTCTGCAGATGGCGCACACGCAGTCGTCCCATGATCGCAAGGGCTGGTTGTTCACCAGTCAGGATCGGGGTGGCGAGGCCCACATCACATCCCGCATCGGCTTGGACGAGACCGCCATCGAGGTCGACCCGGAATTCAGCTTCCTGGACTTCATCAGGGACCTGCGCGAATGCGGCGAGCGCATCGACTTTCTGGTCTGCGACGAGGCCCAGTTTTACACGCCAAGTCAGATCGACGAGCTGGCACTCGCCGCCGACGAATGGGACGTCGACGTGTTCTGCTTCGGCCTGCTGACTGACTGCCGCACGGAGCTGTGGGCGGGGTCGAAGCGACTGGTCGAGGTGGCCGATCGCGTGGAAATGACGCCGGTGCGGCCGCTTTGTTGGTGTGGCCGTCCGGGAACCCACACGGCCCGCGTCATCAACGGCGTCATGGTGGTGGACGGTCCACAGGTGATGGTTGGCGACATGGACGGAGACGATGGCGGCGGAGAGGTTCAATACCAGGTGCTGTGCCGCGTCCACCACCGGCTTCACCAGGCCAAGCCCACGGGCACGACCCTCAGCCCCGCCGTGCTGCCCTTCGACTAGGGGGATCTCCTAGCCTGCCTGGGGGCTGCCGAACATGATCTCGTCCCAGGTGGGGACGGTGGCGCGTTTCTTCGATTTCGGTATGCGCTGGGTGGGCTCTTTGGCCTCATCGTGGGGCTTGGTTGGCAACTCGCCGGGCTCGCTCGAAGGGGCCGTGCCGGTTGCGTTCAGGGCGGGGTCGTCGTCCATCGGCAGGGGCTCGGCGGACGGTTCGGTGGTCTTGCGCGTCAACCCTTCGTAGATCCGCACCGAGTCTTCGTTGAAGCCCGCCAGCATGTCGTAAAGCACGTCCATGCCGATTTCTGGCTCCGTCACCAAGTCATATATGCCGTCCACCTCGGCCAGCTTGGCGGGGGAGTAGTCGTCGGGCTCGAAGTCAATGTGCGGGCCGCCCAGTCGCGCCGGATCAAGGTCGATCGTCGGCTCACTGTCCACGTCGACACCGCGAGCCGCTGGACGACGGCCCCGCTGCGGCCCATGCGCCGCCGAGCGTTCACCGACCAGCCAACGGGCCTCATCATCGACCGCCGTTGAGAAACGTCCGGCCGGGTCGTAGCGGAAGACCCCCTCGTGCAAGGCTGATCCGGAACGGTAAGAAGCCCGCAGTGTCCAAAGACGGTCGTTGCCGCGCCACGCATCCCAGGTGACGTCTGCACTGGTCAGCCCCCGGCTGGCGAGCCGGTCGCCCACAATCTCAGCCAAGGTCTGGTGGGTCGGTGTGTCGGTGCGGTGCACCTGACCTCTGGTTGCCTGGTTGGCGATGTAGGCCCGCTCAGCCAGCACTGGCCCGGCAAAGGGTTCCACCGCCGACACCGGCATGCCGGAGCTGTCCACGACGTCCTGAACGGAGGCACCAGCCCGAATGCGCGATTGAATCTCGCGCGGAGACAACGCATCGGTCATGCTGGCCTTTCCTTCACCATCAAGCCTATAGGCAGACGGGCCGGGTTGCTGCGCGGGCGGCATCCAAGCCTGGAGCGCCGCTTGAGAGTGTCGGATTATGACACATCTGTGCCCACGAAATGAGACACACCGGCTGGGGGCTGGAACTTTGCCCGCGATGGGTTTAAAATACTGGGCCTCTGAAGGTCACACCCCAACCTCAGAGAACGCAGATGGAAGGAAGCCCATGGCGACCGATTACGACGCCCCACGCAAGCCAGATGAAGAGGTTCCCGAGGATTCAATCGAGGAGCTCAAGTCGCGGCGCAATGACAAACAATCCGGCCAAGTTGACGAAGACGAGGTGGAGGCGGCCGAATCGTTCGAACTGCCGGGAGCTGACCTTTCCCATGAGGAATTGACGGTGCGGGTGCTGCCTCGCCAGGCTGATGAGTTCATCTGCGCCGGGTGCTTCCTCGTCAAGAATCGCACCCAGATCGCCGCGGTGCGCGACGGCCAAGAGTACTGCGTCGACTGCGTCTAGCGGGGCCATTCCCGAATTCCCCTCCTTGGCAGGGGAATGGAGCTCTTACTTGCGCTTGTTTTTGCCGATCTCGACAACCAGAGGCTTAGGTTTGGCTTGCCAACGGTTTTCTCCGAGACGGTTCAGGAAGATCTGCGTGCCGGCCATCACCAGACCACTCAGCCCTATCCAGGCCAAGGTGCGGGCGACCGGTTCCTCCGGGTCTGAAAGACTGGGTGGCTTGTTGCCAGTCAGGCGCGTCCAGGTGCCGCTGAGGACTTTGTCGGCAACAGCGGCCGTGACGGCGCCGACGATAGCGAAAGCGATCTTGTTGCCGAGACTCATAGTAACTCCTTCTGGCAAGAGTCTACTAGTGATGCGGACATGATTGCGTCGCCCAAAAGGTAGGCTTGAGGCAGAAAAACGTTTAGGAGAATCATGTTCGGACGAAAGAAGACCTCACCGGTCGACGACAGTGACCTTGGTGAGAAGGTCGACGAAGAGGATCTGGCTGTTTACGAGGCCGAAGAGGACGCTGATAAGACCGACGGGTCGCCGGACGACGAGCCAGAATCGGATGCTGACGACGAGGCCGACGATGAGCCCGACGATGAGGTTGACGAATGGCAGGCCTTGGATGCGTCGCGCGACTGGCGCGAGGATGGCCCGTTCGACATCAGCGAGGTCGACCTGGATGCCGATGATGTGCAGCGCATTGATTTCGGTACCCTCATTGTGACGCCCTTCGACGACATGCAGCTTCAGTTGCAGGTGAGCCAGGCCAACGGACAGGTGCAGGCGCTCATGGTGGTGGACAAGAAATCGGCGCTCGAGGTGGCGCTGTTCGCGGCGCCGGCCCGCGGCTCGATGCTGGGCCAAGTTCGCGATGAGATGGCCGCGGCGACCGACAAGGCCGGTGGCACGATGACGCTGGAGAAGGGCCCGTTGGGCACCCAGATCAGGCGTGTGCTGCCCGGCAAGGCGTCCGACGGACGCGAGATAAAGCAACGCAGTCTGACATGGTTGGCGCAGGGGCCGAAGTGGTTGCTGCGCGGCGTGCTGATGGGCCAGGCCGTCAACTCCGACAAGTCGGGGGACGATGCGCAACTACTGTTCGAGTTTTTCTGCAACTTGGTTGTGCGGCGCGGAGACACCCCGAAGGTGCCGGGCGAGCTGATTGGCATGGAGATTCCGGCATCCTTGGCTGCCAACCTGCCGAATCAGCCGAAGTGACGCTTGACGGCGTCCTCGACTGACACTGCTTCCTCCACCAGCGCACTCATGATGCGCGGGATCGAGACTGCCACGTCAACTCCCCATTTTTCGGTGAAAAGCCACTCGTTTTCGGGGTGATTGATTCGGGCGACCGTGCGGGCCACGCCAAACTCGGTCTTGGCCAGCAAGGAGTGCACCAGGTTGGCCTTGTCATCGCCAGTTGCGGCGACGCAGACATCGCAGGTTTGTAGCTCAGCCTCGTGAAGCGAGTCCAGCTCGCAACCGTCGGCCATCAGCCATTCTGCTTCGGGCACCGTGTCGGATCGCACGGCATGGGGGTTTTTCTCGATCAGCAAGACCTCGTGGCCTTGGTTGATCAAGTCGCGGGCTATCGCCCTTCCAACATCTCCTGCGCCAACAATTGCAACCCTCATCGCAACTCCGAACTCAACTTGACAAGATCATCGACCGCCACGCTCAAGTAGACGACGTCCCCGGCCTCGACGATTGTGCCGGCCGACGGCACAAGTCCGGTGCCCAGCCGAACGATCGTCGGGATGCGGGCGTTGGTGGCCTGCTCGACATCGGCGACGGATCGCCCGACCCAACGGGCATCGAGTGGGGCTTGCAGTATCAACGTCGACCCCGACGGGTCGCGCCACACCGGTTCGGCCACCATTGGCAGCAGATGGCTCATCGCCTGAACGGCGGCCCACCGCACGGTCGCCACCGTCGGTATGCCGAGCTTTTCGTAGATATCCGCGCGGGCTGAGTCGTAGATGCGGGCGACGACGTTTTGCAGACCGAACTCGTCGCGCACGACGCGGGCAGCCAAAATGTTGGAGTTGTCGCCGGAGCTGAGCGCGGCGAACCCGTCAGCTTGCTTGATGCCAGCGCGTATCAGGACGTCACGGTCGAAGCCGGAGCCCTTGATCGTGCGCCCCTCAAAATCGGGGCCAAGCCGGCGGAACGACTCGACGTCGAGGTCGATGACCGCGACTGTCTCGCCGTGCCGCTCCAGAATGCGGGCGAGCGACGAGCCGACGCGACCGCAGCCCATGATGACGATGTGCACTAAATCTCTCCTTACCTAGAACAAGTCTAGGGGAACGGGGTAACACAACTAATCTTGAAAGCATGCAAGTTGGTTTGTCCTCGATCGCCAAGGGCGGGGAATCCGTCGCCCGTCTGGACGACGGGCGGGTGGTGTTCGTCCGCGGCGGCATCCCGGGCGAAACGGTCGATATCGAGGTGACCGACGACAGCCACGCCACCTGGTGGCGGGGCGCCGTCACTGGAGTCATCACGCCATCGCCCGACAGGGTCACGCCGCCCTGCCCGGTGGCTGGGTTGTGCGGCGGCTGCGACTGGCAGCACATCGAGCTTACGCGGCAGCGCGAGCTGAAAGCCGAGGTCATCGCCGAACAGATGTGGCGGCTGGGGCACCGCCACGTGGCGGCGACGGTTGAGCCGGTTCCGGGGGACGTCGACGGCCTGGGCTGGCGCACCCGGATGCGTTACCTGACGGATGGCGGGGTCGTCGGCCTGCGGGGCGCTCGGTCACACGACCTGGTGGCGCTGCCGCCGGCCGGTTGCCCGCTGGCGGCACCCGGGCCGTCGGCCAACGACCTGGTCGAGTTGAAGAGGCGGGCCGGGTTGGACGACAGGGCTGAGATCTGTGTCACAGTGGCTGACAGTGTCGCCGTCTGGTCGCCGGGCCGGGGCGTGTTGGCGGGTGATGACGTCGTGTCGCAGCGCGCCCTTGGGCGGGCCTTTGAGGTGCGGGCGGATGGTTTCTGGCAGGTGCACCCAGGCGCCGCCGACGCCCTGTCCAGGGCCGTTTTGGAGGCGCTAGACCCACAGCCGGGGGAGAAAGCATTCGATCTTTACTGCGGCGTCGGCTTGTTCGCGGGGACGCTCGCCAGCACCGGGGTGGACGTGTTCGGGGTCGAAAGAAATCACGCCGCAGTCGAGCTGGCCAGGCGCAACGTGCCGGAAGCCCGCTTTGAGGCTGTCCGCGCCGAATATCCGAACTGGCTGACAATGGCGCACTGGAAGCGAGTCGATCTGGTGGTGCTCGACCCGCCGCGCTCCGGCGCTGGCCAGACCGTCATTGAGCGGATCGCCGCCAGCCGTCCCCGGGCCGTCGCTTACGTGGCCTGCGACGAGGCCGCCCTTGGCCGCGACACCGCGATACTGGCCACCCTTGGCTACGGGTTGCGTGAGTTTCGGGCCTTCGATTTGTTTCCGATGACGGCCCACGTGGAATGCGTGGCAACTTTCGACACCGATTGTTGACCCGGGCAACTAGGATAAGACGCGTGCCATTGCTCGACCTCATCAAAACCCCTGCAGACCTGCGGGCGCTGAAACCGGCCGAGCTGGCCGAACTGGCGACCGAGATCCGGCGCTCGCTGGTGACACACGTCGGGCGCACCGGTGGTCATCTTGGTTCGAATCTTGGCGTCGTCGAACTGACGATAGCGCTTCACCGGGTGTTCGACTCGCCCAAGGACCCGATAATCTTCGACACCGGCCACCAGTCTTACGTCCACAAGATGCTGACGGGACGGGCCGACCAATTTGACACGCTGCGCCAGGCCGGCGGGCTGTCGGGCTACCCGTCACGGGCCGAGTCGGAACACGATTGGGTCGAAAACTCACACGCCTCGACGGCGCTGTCTTGGGCCGAAGGCATCGCCAGGGCTTTCAATCTGCAGGGGCAGAGGGATCGCAAGGTCGTGGCGGTGGTCGGTGACGGCTCGTTGACGGGTGGCATGGCGTGGGAGGCGCTCAACAACATTGCCGTCGACGACCTGCCGATCGTGATCGTCGTCAACGACAACGGACGCTCCTACCAGCCAACGGTGGGCGGGTTGGCCAAGCAGTTTTCGGGCCTGCGAACCGACCCGCGTTACGAATCCACGATGCGCGGCATCGGTCACATGGTGCGGCGAATGCCGCGCGTCGGCGAAACTGCCTACACCATGCTGGAAGCGATTCGGGCGGGACTCAAGGGGCTGCTTGTGCCGCAGTCGATGTTTTCGGACCTGGACATCAAATACATCGGCCCATTTGACGGTCATGACATCAAGGCCACCGAAAAGGCCCTGCGTCAAGCCAAGCGTTACCACGGACCGGTGATCGTCCACGCCATCACCCGAAAAGGCTGCGGCATGGATGCCGCCGAAAATGACCGTGAGCGATTCCATGCCGTCGACCACCTCGACGAGACGACCGGGGAGCGTCTGCCGGCAGACAGCGAGACCTGGACCGACGCCTTTTCGGACGAGCTGGTGCGTCTGGCTGCCGACCGCCCCAATGTTGTCGCTTTGACCGCCGCGATGCTGGGCCCGACAGGGCTCGGGGCATTCGCCGAAAGGTTCCCAAACCGCATCTTTGACGTGGGTATCGCCGAGCAGCACGCGGTGACAGCGGCGGCCGGCATGGCGGTGGCCGGGTTGCACCCGGTGGTGGCCATCTATTCGGCCTTCCTCAACCGGGCTTTCGATCAGTTGATCATGGACGTGGGCCTGCACCACGCCGGGGTGACATTCGTGCTTGATCGAGCGGGTGTGACCGGGGCCGATGGTGCCAGCCACAACGGTCAGTGGGATGTCGCGCTGGCCGGCCTGGTGCCGGGGCTTCGCCTGGCGGCGCCTCGCGACCGCCGGCGCTTGCGCCAAGCGCTGACAACCGCTCTCGACCTGGACCGCCCAGTCGTCTTGCGCTTCGCCAAGGGGGCCATTCCGGACGATCAGGAACCCGTGGAGCAAATCGACGGTTTGGACGTCCTGGTCCGCGGCGATCCGGGCGACGTCCTGTTGGTCGCCTACGGGGACATGGTGCCCGTCGCCTTGGCGGCGGCCAACCAACTGCCGATGAGTGTCAGTGTGGTCGATCCGGTGTGGGCGTTGCCCGTGTCGGAGTCGCTGGTGAAGCTGGCGGGGGAGTATCGCCTGGTCGTCAGCCTTGAGGATGACGTCGTGGTTGGCGGGCTTGGCCAGCGTCTGCGCCTGGCGATGGAGCAGTCAGGGGTCGATGTGCCGACGCGGTGTCTTGGCTTGCCAGACGACTATCTGCCGACCGGTTCGCGCGAACAGTTGCTGTCGGACGCCGGGCTGGACGCCGTCGGGGTGACGTCGGCGGTGACGGCCATGTGGGCGTCACTTGCCAGCTAACGCCTTGCCGATGGCCGGGGCGATCAGTTCGATTTGCCATGGCCTGGCGTGTGCCCTGGCGAAGGCCTCGCGGAGGCCCGATTCCGAAAAGTCCCCGTCGTCCGGCCACATGACTTCGCTGAGAGTGGCCACCGTCGCCAGATTCTCCACCGGCAGGTTGTGAGCCTCGGCCATTTCGATGACGGCCGCCCGGGCCAAGGCCCAGCGCCCGGCGGCCGCCGGATTGGTGCGTCCCCAGAGGCGGGGCGGTGTGGTGTTACGCGCGGCTGGTCTGTTCGGCCAGTGGGACGCGTCGTCCTCCAGCGCCGAGTCGACGGCAGAAACCCACCGCCCGCGCTGGCGCCTGGCCAGCCGTCCCGTGAAGCCGGGCTGCGAGGCGATGCTGTCGTGCACCGCGGCAGGTTTCATGTGGCCGAAGGTGGCGGCCGCGCCCACCAAGTTGTTGTCAGTCAGAATCAGTCTGGGGGCGATGTCAATTTCGCGGGCGAGGTCGTCCCTGACCTCCCAAAGCTTCTGGGCGACGGCCAAGTCTCGCGGCCGGCGCAGCCGCCCGATGCCCTTGGTGGCACGCCAACGGTCTGTTGGGTCGCTGAGGTCAGTCACGAACCGCGACAACACATAATCAAACTCCTGCTCTGCCCAGCCCGTCTTCCCGGCCTGGGCGAGCTCGGTGACGGTGGCCTGGCGCAGGTCCAGCAGATAGTCGACATCCAACGCCGCATAGGTCAGCCAGGACTGCGGCAGAGGGCGCCGGGACCAATCGTCGGCCGAGTGAGTCTTGGCCAGCTCAATGCCCAGGTAGGTGGTCAGCATGGGGGACAGGGACACGCGGTCCAAGCCGAGAAGCCGGCCAGCCAATTCGGTGTCGAAAAGATGCCGCGGCACCATGCCAACCTCAACCAGACAGGGCAGATCTTGGCTGGCAGCATGCAGCACCCACTCGCAGTCTCGCAGCGCGTCCGACAGCGGGCTTAAGTCTGCCAGCTGGTCCGGACCGGCCAACGCCACCGGGTCGAGGAGAAACGTGCCAATGCCTTCTTGGCGCAGCTGGATGAGGTAGGCCTTGGACGAGTAGCGGTAGCTTTGGGCTCGCTCCGCGTCAACTGCCACCGGCAGGTGGGTGTCGATCTGATCGACCAGTCTTCGCAGCGAGGCGGCGTCGGCGATGACATCGACGTGGCCTTGGCGGGGCGTTGTTATCAACACCGGTGATAGGGCGTCAGCTGCGGCCATCAGGGTCGGCCCTGAATGCGTGGGCTGAAGGCGATGACGCCGTCGATGAGGGGTTCCAACCCGGCCAACTGACAAAGCAACTCCTGCCAAGCCTCAACATGCTGGCTCATCGCTTTTTCATCCACGACCGTCCACGAGCACCTGATTTCAACCTCGGCACTGTCGGGTTTGGTTTCCAACTCGCCGAAACTGTGCGACGTCATTGTCGTGACCGTGCCGCTGGTGCCCGTGTGCTCAACGCCGGCGTGGCGCAATGCGTCAATCAGCCATGACCAGGCGACATCGGGCAGCAGGGGGTCATTGGCCATGTCGAAATCAACGTCTGCCTGGGTATAGCTGACGATTCTGGTCGACCCATCCCAGGCATTGTCACCGGCCGGGTTGTGGAGGACCACCAGCCGTCCAGAGGCCGCCAGGTCGTTGACGGGGGTTGTGACTTCAGCTTCAAAGGCCACCGCATAGGGCGCAATCTTCTGCGGCGAGGTGATCTCGTAGGCCCGCACTTCTGGTCGCCACTGGAAGTCGCGTACGGCCGCCGCAATCATGGCGAAGTTACTGTCATCATTCCAGCGGTTCATCACCTCACGAAGCCTAGTGTTCATGCGGTGGCGGGTACGGTAGGCACGCCGTCGCACGCCTCCCGGCTGCGAAGGTGCATACTTGAGTTATGTCGGATTCAAAGCCAGAAAAAGCCTCCCAGTCGCTCAGTTCAGTGCTGCGCTGCCCTCGCGGGCCGGTCGACGTGTCGACCTTCAATTCCGCGGCGACGGCGCTGTTCTCGGGGACCGGAAAGAAGGACGCGGCTGCCGCCGACGCTGCCGCGCAGGCGGGGCTGGATGACCTGCAAGAGCGCTTGTTCGCCAACGCCCACGTCGATGACACCACCACCCCTGGTGCGACGCAGAAACCGGCTGGCAGCGTGCTGCTGGTGCTTCAGGGCATGGACACCGCGGGCAAGGGGGGCGTCATCAAGCACGTCATCGGGATGGTTGACCCGCAGGGTGTGACGATCCGCGCGTTCAAGGCCCCGACGGCCGAGGAACGGGCCCACGACTTCTTGTGGCGCATCCGCAATGCCTTGCCGGAACCGGGCATGATCGGCATTTTCGACCGCTCGCAGTATGAGGACGTGCTGATCCAGCGCGTGGAGGCAATGGCGCCGGCTGAAGAGATCGAAGCCCGTTACGGATTGATCAACGAGTTCGAAAAAGAGGTGGCCGAATCCGGCACACGCGTCGTCAAGTGCTTTCTCAACATCTCGAAGGGCGTGCAGAAGAAGCGTTTGATGGCGCGCCTGGACGACCCGTCAAAGTACTGGAAGTACAACCCAGGCGATCTTGCGGTGCGGTCAAAATGGGCCGACTACATGGTGGCCTACGGCTTGGCGCTGACGCGCTGCAATCAGGACTTTGCGCCGTGGTACGTCATTCCGTCCGATCACAAGTGGTACCGCAACTGGGCGATCGCGCAGATTCTGCTGGAGACCCTGCAAAGCATGGATCTGACGTGGCCGAAGGCCACTTTCAGCGTCGCCGCCGAGAAGGCCCGCGTCAAAGCCAGTTAGCCGTTTCTCAGGCGGAAGAGCACTTCGCCGGCATTGGGTTCGACGAACACGTCTGGGTCGGCTTTGAGGGCGTCTAGATCGATTTCGTCGGGGGACAGGTAGCTGGCGTTGGCGGCCTCGACGACTTCGCGCGGCACCTGGGTGCAAAGCGTCAGCTTGATACGGTTGGTTTCAATGCCGGTGGACGGGTCGAAGGTGCCGCCGCCGCGGACGTGGGTCGAATGGGCCAACACGGCGGTCGGGACGTCCTTGAAGCGGTCCCATTGCTTGGTGAAGTAGTCCATGCAGTGATAGCCGATGTCATAGATCTCGGGGTGCTGTTCGGACAGGGCCTTGACGTGCGGAGCGTAGATGATGACCTCACCGCCCTCGGCCATGGCTGGTTGGATCTTGTAGCAGCCCTTCGCGGCGGTCCACATGTCGGCGTAGCGAGTCGGCATCATGGCGACGACCTTCTTGAAGGGCGCATCGACGTACTCGATGTGCGAATCGGCGGCCACCTCGCTGGACAGCGCCCAGGCATCGTCGAGTTCACCGGTGGCGGCGTACTCGATCTCGTCTGTGCCGGACTTGACGACCAGGCAGATGCCCAGTCGCCGGGTCGGAATGAGTTCGGCGGCGGCGTTGATGACGGCTCGCACCGGCGTGATGCCGCGCTGGCCGATCAGGTCGTCAATGCCGATCAGGGCGCCCAGCCAGTGGCTCAGGTCGATAATCTCATCGGTGGCGCAGCCCGGGATGAAGTATTTGTTGCCACCCGAGATTCCGACCACCTCATGTGGGAAAACCGGTCCGATGACGATGGAAACATCGGCCTGCGCGACGAGCCGGTTCACCTCGACGTCGACGCTTTGTTCGAGCCGCCCACCGGACAGCTGGTGGATTTCGTCCGCGCTGATGGTGCCCACATCAACGATGTTGGCAGGGTCTTTCCATTCGTGGTTGAGCACCGTCATGCCCGGATATTTGGCGGCCAGCCCGACGTCTTCAGCGCCGAACCAGCGCTCAAGCTCGTCCGGGGTCATGTAGGCGTGTGTGCCCAGCGCGATCAACGCCGTCAGAGACGACACCCGCCCGATCAGCTCTCGGTAGACCGTCCCCATGACGCGGGGCAGCGGGCAACTGCGTGTGCCGTCTGGAACCACCAGGACGACGGTCTTCCCATCCACCGGGAAGTGGGCCAGTTGGGCCGTCAAAAAGGCGTCCAGGTCGGCCTGGGGCACAACCTGGTGTGCGCCACCGATAAATGCCGCGTTGCTCACGATATCCTCCAGTGCTAAGCGATGAATCTATCGTAGAGCCCGACGTCCGGCACCACCATGGGCACGTCACCCCAGGTGGTTGGCACCTGGTGCAGTTCGACGGTGACTCCGTAGGTCTTGTGGATGACTGCGGGGGTCAGGACGGTTTGCGCGTCCCCGCTGGCATCGATGACGCCGTCGTCCAGAACAATCACCTGGTCGGCGAACAGGAGCGCCAGTTCGGGGCTGTGCGTCGACAGCACAACCAGGTAGCCCTGCCCGGCCAGTTGCTTGGCTTGCCGCATCACCATCAGCTGGTTGCCGTAGTCGAGGTTGGCGGTCGGTTCGTCCATGACGATGACGCGGGACTGCTGGGCAAGGGCCCGGGAGATCAGCACCAACTGGCGCTCGCCGCCCGACAGCTCAGCGAAACCCCGGTCCGCCAGGTCCGCGATCTGCATCATCTCCAGCATCTTCTGGGCCACATCGGCTTCGGACGCGCCGGGCGTTCGCAGCACATCTGTCAACACGGACGTCCCCATCAGCACGGTGTCGAAGACGGAATAGTTGAAGGCGGGTGAATGGGCCTGGGGCACATAGGCGATGCGGCGGGCCAACTCCCGCACCGAAAGCTGGCGGCAGCTCTCACCGTCAAGCAAGATGTCGCCGCTGTAGCCGCTGAGCAGCCCGAGCACGCACCGGAACAGGGTCGTCTTGCCGGCACCGTTGGCGCCCAGCAGGCACACGCACTGGCCCTCCGCCGCCGTCAGGCTGACGTTGTTGAGCACCTGGTGGCGACCGTAGGAATAGCTCAGGTTCTTGACTTCCAGCGTCACAGGCGACCACCCCGGCGCAGGATCAGGTAGAGGAAGAATGGTGCGCCCACAAAGGCGGTCAAGATGCCGATCGGGATTTCCGCGGTGGTCAGGCACCGCGCCAGGTCATCCACCAGCACCATGAACGACGCCCCCATCAGCATCGATGTGGGCATCATGTAGCGGTTGTCGTCGCCGACGATCATCCGGGCGAAGTGGGGGATGACCAGGCCGACCCAACCGATCAGACCGCTGATGGAAACACAGGCTGACGTGATCAAGGTGGCCGCGGCCACCACCAGGATGCGGATCACCTTGATGTTGACGCCCATCGTCTGGGCTTCCTCGTCACCCATCGTCAACAGGTTCAGCTTCCAGCGGGACGCAAACAGAACCACCATGCCGCCCAACACCGGAATGGCCGCCCAGGCCAGTTGGTCCGGCTTGACGTTGGCCAGGCTTCCCATCAGCCAGAAGGTGATCGACGGCAGCACATTGTTCGGGTCCGCCACCAGCTTGATGTAGGAGGTGGCCGCGTTGAACAGCGACCCGACCATGATGCCTGCCAGCACCATGCCGAGGATCGGGCTGCGCCTGGCCCGCACGCTGACGAGATAGGCGGCACCCACCGCGACGACGCCGCAGACAAAGGCGCTGACCGACACCATCGCATAGCCCAGGCCGAAAAAGATCATCAGGGCGGCCCCAAAACCCGCCCCGGCGGAGGCGCCCAAGATGTCGGGGGATGCCATCGGGTTGCGGAACAGGCCCTGAAACGCGGCGCCCGCCACCGACAGGCCCGCCCCCACCAGGGCACCGGCCAGAATGCGCGGCAGCCGGATGCTGAAGACCACCAGCTGGACCGTGCCGTCCTGGGCGCTGCCCGTCACCTTGGACACGACGGCATGGACGAGTTGCGACAGCGAGACCGGGTAGTCGCCCAACGCAAAACTACCGATGATGACGACCACGAAAACCACGGCAAAGCCGATGAGCCAGAGGCGTCGTCGCGACCCCCTGGCGCTCCGCCTTGCATCCGGTTTCATGGGGTGTCTCTCGGTTCGCCCGTGACGTCACTTGAGGGTCGAATTGGCCAACAGTCGGCTGACCTGGGTCGGCGTCACACTGCAATGATAAAACAACTGGTAGAACTCCTGGGTGCGCTGCGTCATGTCGTCACTGAACACGTCCGGGTAGAGCAGGTTGGCCAGCCAGACGATACCGAGCACCTGATTGATCGACGGCGGGGAGTCCATCCAGTTGTAGGGGCCGCCCGGTATCTCGTAGAAGCGCCCTGTTTGGATGGCGCCAAGCCCCTGCCAGGCCGGGTCGGAGCCGACGGTGCCGTAAACGGTGCCCGGTGCCAGCAAGATGACGTCAGGGCGCCAGACCATCAGCTGTTCCATCGAGATCGAGGCGGTGCCGGCCCCAGCGCCGGACGGTATCTGGGCCACATTGGTGGCGCCGACCGCGTCGATCACAGCGGTGTGTGTGGTGCCCGCCACAGCAGCCGTCAGACCGTCATTTTGCCCGTAATACACGCTGGGCCGCGAGCCTTGGGGAATGGTGTCGACCTTTTGCCGAACATCGGTGAGGGTCTGATTGATGTAGTTCGCCAGCGCCTGGGCTTGGTCTTGATCGCCGGTCAACTGACCCAGCGTTTGGTAGGCCGACGCCATGGTGTCGAAGCTGTCCATCTGGACGAACACGGTCGGGATGCCGGTTTTTGACTGGATGCCGTCCAGATCGGCCACCGATGTGGGCTTGATGTCGCCGATATCGATGATCACCTGCGGGTCGGCCTTCATCACCGATTCGAGGTTCAAGGTGTTCGAGTAGAAATTGCCGAACACCGGCAGAGATTGGTATTTCTGGTCGATGTATTGGAACTGGGTGTCGCTGAACATCGATGCCAGGCCCACCAGCTTGTCGGGGCACAGCGCGAACAAGACCAACTGAGCCACCGGCCCAGACGGTGCGATCCGCTGAACGTCGGTGGGTATCTGGACCTGACGGCCGACGTCGTCGGTGAAGGTGCGTGTGCCGGAAACCGAAGGCGATCCCGTCTGTCCGGCGGTTCCGGTGGCGCAACCGACCAGGCTCAGGCAGGCCAGGCCGGCCACGACCAGTTTGGCGAGGCTGCTATTGAATCTCATCGAGTATCCTTCCCCTGATGGCATCCGGGACTAAGTCTCGGTTGGCCAGTGTCACTTCCAGCAGCTCGACGCGGGGGTGGGCTCGAAGACTGTCCAGGAATGGGGTCGGTGACCGCTTGAGCACCCCAACAATCGGTACATCGCCCATGATGTGGCGCATCACGGCCTCTTGAAACGCGAGGGCGCCTGATTCCAGGAAGCCAAGCTCGTCCATCACAATGACATCGGCCTGCCCGCATGTGTCAAGGATTTGCACTCCGGCGGTGTCGAAAACGGCGTCGGCCTGGGTCGCATCCATCGGGCGTCCGACGGCAATCTGAAATTGCTGTTCGGGGCGTCCGGTGGCCAGGTAGGGCGACAGTAATAGACGGGGCTCTCCGTCGCCCAATTGCCAGAAGGTCATGATGCCGTCGGCTGCCAGCCCGCAGCGCTGGATGAATCGGCGTATCGCAGTTGTCTTGCCGACCTGGCGGTCACCAAACAAGAAAACGTGGGTACTCATGCAACTGGGCTTGGTCACAACGCAAGAGCCTACACGGCTGGACGTGGCCGTCTGCCGATAGACTTGCGGTGGCCCAGAGCAAGGATTAGATGATGACGATCGATTCAGCAGCCGCTTTGACAAGCGAGATTCTCACGACGCTTGATGGGCGACGCGACCCGGTGAGAGCGCCACAGCAGCAGGCCTACATGAAGTCGGCGATGCCGTTTTACGGCATACCGGTACCGCAGGTGCGTGACATAGTCAGGCAAATCGCCAAGACTCACAAGCCCGACCTGGCAACCGTCGCCGAGGCGTCACGGTTGCTGTGGGACGGCGCCCAATACCGGGAGGATCGCTACGCCGCCATCGCGTTGACGGGGCTGTCCGTCGCCAAGGGACGCCTCGAGCTGATGGAACTGTACGAGTACGAGGCCCGGACGGGTGCCTGGTGGGATTTCGTGGACGAGATCGCCCACCGCATTGCCGACCTGCACGACGCGCACCCCGCAGAGACGGCGACGTGGGTGCGTCAATGGGCCGTGGCCGACACATTTTGGCTGCGCCGCCTGGCGGTACTTAGCCAGTTGCAGCGTAGGCAGCGCACGGACACCGAGCTACTGACCGAGGTGATCGAGGCGAACTCGGCCAGCACCGAGTTTTTCGTGGCCAAAGCCATTGGCTGGGCACTGCGCAACTATGCGTTCACAAATCCAGGCTGGGTGAGAGCATTCGTCGATAGCCATAAGTTGGCGCCCCTATCCCAGCGCGAGGCGCTCAAGCACGTCAATCTCACTGTAGCTATTGACTGATATATACTTGGTTATATCTACAATCAATTAAGGAGACTCCCGATGGTCCAGATGGCGGCAGTGTTCAAGACTGGTGGCTCACAGGCGGTACGTCTGCCCGCCGCATACCGTTTTAACTGTGAAATGGTGTACATCCGCCGAGACAGCAACGGTGACGTCGTCTTGTCTGATCGGCCCGGCACGTGGGATGGTTTCATCGCGGCAGTGAGGGACCTAGATGTGCCAGCAGATTTCCTGGCACCGCCATCCCGGCAGGGGGACGAACGTGATCTGTTCGAGGGGATTGACTGATGCGATACCTGTTGGACACAAACACCGTCAGCCACCTGATCCGAGCCAGCCCAGTCGCACTCGCCCACCTGTCCGAAATTGGGGCCAGCCGAGTGTTGATCTCGGCAATCACAGTGGCCGAGATCAGGTATGGGTTGGCCAAGAACCCCAACGCCACGCGACTGCGCCGCGCAGTTGACGAGCTGTTGGCCCACATCACTGTGGCGGATTTCACTGCCACGACTGCCATGACTTATGGGGCACTGCGGGCGCGACTGGAAACCACTGGGATGCCCATGTCGCCGCTTGACACGCTAATCGCCGCGACAGCACTGGCAAGCGACGACAATCCCACCGATGTGGTGCTGGTGACCAACGACCACGCGTTCACGCGCGTTGCCGGACTCACTGTCGAGGATTGGACAAAGTAGAAAAACTTTGGAACCTCACCAGGTGCTGTCGCCCCTCATCACGACGTCGCTGCCGCCGTCGACGAAGACAACCTGGCCGCAAAGGTGAGTGTTGGCGGGGCTGCCGAGCCAGCTCAGCAACTCAGCCACGACGGTTGGTTCAGCGACGCCATTCAGCGGCATGGGCACGATTTGCAGAAGCTCCTTGGTGGCCTCATCAGTGGAGATCAGGTCCTTGGTCATCGGTGTGCGGATGACGCCAGGTGCCACCGCGTTCAGGGGGATCGACGCGCCGGCCCAGTCTGGTGTGGCGGCGTTGCGCCGGATCCACCGGGCGAAGGCCTGCTTGGTCGAGCCATAGATCAGGTTCGATCCGGCCACGGCATCGGCGCGCGCGATTGCCGCATGGCGGTCGCCAGCTAGCATGTCGTCCACCAGTTCCTGGTCCACCGGGTTGAGGGACGCCATGGAGGCGATGGCCTGAGCGCGAGGTGCGGATGACGAAAGCAGCAGCGGGCGAAGACCGATCAGCGTGCCCGTCATGCCGAAATAGTTCACCTTGACGGCCAGGGACGTGTCGTGGGCCACGCCGGCGATCGCATAGATGGCGTCGATGGCGCCGCCGCTTACCTCGGTGACGGCGCTGACCATCTGTTCGAGGCCGTCGGGCGTTGACAGATCGGCGTTGACCTCGGCGTCATGCAAGTCGACGCCGATGACGCGCTCCCCGCGCGCCTTGAGAAGGTTGGCGGTGGCCATGCCGATGCCGGAGGCCACTCCTGTAACAACAGATGTTCGTGTCATGTCTTTCTCCTACTAAATAATTCAGCATTGAAACTGTGGATAGGTGCCAGTATGCCACGGTGAGGCAAGCGGGTTCTAGCCATGTGGGACGTGACGCCTAGGCCTGCGGGATACCGATTGCAAAGAGGCTGTGCGCGCCGAGCGCAATTCCCCTGCTTAGGAGGGGAATTTGGGGGTGGGCGTACCTGGGTTCGAACCAGGGACCTCTTCGGTGTGAACGAAGCGCGCTACCACTGCGCCATACGCCCGCTTGGCATCGGATCGCCAAACGATCCTCGTGGGCGACGCTGGGTTTGAACCAGCGACCTCTTCCGTGTCAGGGAAGCGCGCTACCACTGCGCCAGCCGCCCGTGGGCTGTTGAAGAGGTCGGAACGGGATTTGAACCCGTG
>Ga0123354_10002781_pt1 | contig 23552 bp, 20 predicted proteins | sample TergutLab28metaG_2_FD_97872 | JGI IMG/M metagenome (GOLD analysis project Ga0123354, IMG submission 97872) | Labiotermes labralis P4 segment gut microbial communities from Petit-Saut dam, French Guiana - Lab288 P4 | ecosystem: Host-associated > Arthropoda: Insects > Digestive system > Gut ... | reverse complement strand
TAGGAAATCACCTCCTGCAGATATGCCCTAAAGTCGTGAAACACCCTATATATATATATATATATAAAAACACACACACACACACACACACACATACATATATACATACCTACATAAATACATAAGGCTGTTAAACATTAAAACGGCAAAGGCATACCGCACGGTGTCACATGAAGCTCTCTGTATACTCACAGGCATGAGCCCTATCGAGATAAAAATAGAGGAAGCGGCACAACTATATTATGCCACCAGGGGAAACACAAACAACAAAACACAGTTTGAAAGGGATATGAGTGTAAGAAAATGGCAGCACCCTGCAGATGCAATTATAAGAGAGTTAAAAAAGGAAGAGGAGAAGAACCCAATACAAATATTCACGGACGGAAGTAGGTCAGAAAGAGGAGTAGTCCCAGGGGTAGCCATATATAGATCGGGCGAGAGCATCAATACAGTACAGTGTAGGCTAAGCAAGAAATGCACAAACAACCAAGCGGAACAATTTGCAATTTTATCAGCCCTGGAACACATAGAAAAATTACAAACAACTGATAATAGCGTAACAGTATACACTGATAGCCAAACAACATTGGACAAGCTGCAAAACAGCAATGTACACACATACATAGTAGAAGAAATAAGAAGGAAAGTGAATGGAAGATAACACTTCTGGGTTAAAGCACACGCCGGTGTAAGGGGAAATGAATTAGCTGACACATTAGCAAAGAGGGCGGTGACAAATAAAAACATACCAGAGAGCTACAACAAAATTCCAAAAAGTGTATTGATGAAAGATCTAGGAGAAGAAAGCGTGAAGAAATGGCAGAGAAAATGGACGCAAACAACTAAAAGGAGAACTACGAAAGAATATTTCCCATATGTGTCAGAAGGATTAAAGATGAAGCTACAACTAACACAAAACTTCACAGCCATAGTAAGCGGGCATGGGAAAATGAGAGACTACCTACATCGTTTAAAAATAATAGAAGAGCCAACATGTCCATGCGGAAAAGGGGACCAGACAACTGACCACATAATATATGCATGTGAAAGGCTGACAAAGGAGAGAGACAGACTAAAGAAGACGGCAATACGAAAAGTAAATGGCCAATTAACAAAAGGGACTTGATAAGAAGACACTGTAATGAATTTACAAACTTTATTAATGAATTACAATTTGACAAACTAAATGGAGAATAACCAAGGAACTGTACCATATCAACTAAAAGGATTGTAAAGGTTGTAGTATTACCATTGTAATGGAATAAGCAATAAACCATATATTAAAAAAATACATACATATATATATATATAAATGTGTGTGTGTGTGTATATATATATGTAGAGTTTAGTATTTTTCTTAGCTCTGCTATGCATAGTGATTTTATGCATTATTACTATCTTCATACACCAATAGTGTTTGTGATATGATTGTTTTACTGAACAAGATTACATTGCATATCTAATTATTGCAAAACAGTGGTCCCTGATACATGATTTCCATGTACATCTCTACCAATCTTGGGGCTTTGTACATAAATAGTGGCAGTGTACAGCTTTCTGCCTTTTGTGTTTTTGTATCTACTACAGAAAAAAGTTTTGACCATGTTACTGAAAGTAGCATATTAATTCTTTACATATGCCTCTTTCTGATTTTGCAGTCATGCATTAAGCCAAGCTTTCTATCCCAATGAAAATGATTCAAGAGATTTGTAAGTCCTAGGGGTAGATGGGTGAGTGATATTAAAATGGATTTTAAACAACAGCGCAGGCAACGAGGTGCACTTTATACAAATATATAAATTAGTTAAGCAATCCAACATGTATACTCGTACTGGCCATCTTCAGGGGTACCGTGTCGTGCAGTAACAAATATAATCGGTGTCCTTGCATATCCTGTTGACCGTGAGAGAAATAAGTAGAGGAGATAGTATAAAATATAAAATGACTTGATGTGATTACAAACAGTGTAACGCGAAAAACATCTCCTTAGGTGTATTCTTTTGTTATTCTTGATGTGATTAAAAATAATAGAAAATTCATAATATCTTGATTACACACTGTTGTGTCTGATCACATTGAGACATTTTATATTTTATTCTCTCTCATCTACTTATCCCCTTTGTCGACAGGCTTATTTAATGGTCATGAACATCATTCCTGTTGAATTTTATGGCATGCCTGATGGTGGCCAATAGGCCAGAACAAGATGGATTGTTCATATAAATAATTTACTTATCTGTGTAAAGTGTATCCTGTGTGTTATGTTTGGTTAAATTGGATTCTCCAGTAACCAACTGGAGGGGCTGAAGTCATCCTAATGTTGACTAATGATTATTGATAGCTTCTTGTGAATATGATAAAACAACCGATATTTGTGTTTGATTTTCTTAACTATCCAAGGAACTCTTAGCATCTGGAGAAAGACTCCATTCTGTCAAGTTAGTTGTTTATGATGGCAGAGCAGTGACAATTTTTACAGTTCTTTGTATCCCTTAAAGCATGTTTGATGTGACCCTTAATCAGCATAGGAAAGCCAGGGAAACTTTCCTTCCTGTGGACTTGTTTTATATATATATATGTACATAATTTTATTTTCTTTTGTTTATTTTTGTGATTGACATTGCAGCAGGTGTGTTCAAACACCAGACATTGCAGATATGCCAGTGATACCATTAAACAATAATGTAGGCCATTTATGGTATAAACTTCATATATTGCTGCTAAGTGCCTTTCCCCTCTGATTTGGTTAAGGCCCACTGTGCTGTTATGGGACTTATTTTGTATGTGAAATTTTTTGTCAGAGGCTAATCACAATTGAAAATGTGTTGAGCAGAATGGAAAATGTTTGTTGTCATGGATTTTTCCCTTTCCACCCCATTAGAAACTTTAATAATTGGTGCATAACAGATTCCTTGTATGGTATTGCTTATTTGAACTGTTTATATTATGCACATTGCTGCTTTTATTTCAACGTGACTGTAAGCCTTGTTTTTTCATAAATTTTAATTATATACTTAGAATGGCATCTTTCAACATGAAATAACCCTTTCATGCCAGGGTTAAATGCCGGCAGTACTATAAAATAGATGATAACTTAAATGGCTGCCATTACTATGCATGTTATTGGTAACATTTTTAGGTGATACTGGCTTTTTAAACGCATGCTGCACGTGGTCGATTTGGCATGAAGGGGATAACTATAGCCATTTACATTACTCTAATCATTTCTTAATATTACTAAAAGCCTTCAAAATTGACAGTCTCATTTAGTACATAATATGTGTCCCATAGGATTACGTCATTCCTACAAAGGAAACCTGTAATAATCTGATCTTTAACATGGTCTTGTGTTTTCATGTATACTGTGGGTATCAAAGCCTTGTACATGTTTTAAGGGGTTTGTGCTATAGAAAATAAGAAGTAAGAGAAATTGGCCCCACAACAGGACCATAAGGTCAAAAAAAAAAAAACAAATATAGTATCTACATACAGGAGATGGACAAAATAATGGAAAACATTAGACACTGTTGGAATAAAACTGTTTGTGTTGGCTGTCCTGAAAGAACATTAGTTTTGAGTATCTTTCATTAATCTTTTGTTCATATGTTTCATTATTCTTTTGTTTATTTATGCTGTATAGTGCCAGTGTCAGTGCATTACATATTGTGTTTAGTAGCAGTTTATATGAAAGTACTGCAAAATGGGAGACTTGTCAGGTTTTCAAAGAGGACATATTGTTGGTGTGCATTCAGCTGGAGCGTCTGTAACCAATATGGCCACTTTATTAGGTGTATGCAGAGCAGCAGTTTCCAAGGTTATGATGGCATACACAAATCATGGGAAGACATCATCAGCTTAGAGGAATAGTGGCCGAAAACCAAAACTAAGTGAAAGGGATCACCATACATTGAAGAGGATTGTGTGTAAGAAGCATAGAACTAGTGCAGCATAGGTGACAACAGAACTCCTTGTTCATCTTGAAGTTAGAAATGCTGTTACCACAAAAACAGCCCAACAAGAGCTTCACAAATCCAACGTCTATGGTAGAGCTGCAGTTGCTAAACCTCCAGTCACTGAAAACAACACTGAAAGGCTAAAAAGATGGTGTGATGATCATAAAACGTGGATGTCTGGTGATTGGATGTATGTAATATGGTCAGATGAGTCATACTTCATGTTGTTCCCCATATAAGGCCGGGTCTGTGCTTGGAGAATGCCCAAGGAGGCCTGTTGTCCTGAATGCTTGGTACCAACTGTGAAACATGTGATGATTTGGGCGCAGTATCTTGGTATTCCGCTGGTCCTCTGAATGGTTGAATTACTATCAGTGACTATGTGGGCATTTTGGATAAACAAGTGCATCCTATGGTCCAGATGCTTTTTCGTAACAGTGATGCAGTTTTTCAAGATGACAGTTTGCCCATACACTCAGCCATAAGTGTTCAGTCTTGGTTGCAGAAGCATGAAGATGCATTCATTATTTCCCTGGCCAGCATAATTGCCAGTCGTAAATGTCATCAAATGTGTGCGGTCATTTTCAGATACTAGGGTAAGCAGCGGATACTTTACTGCATCATCTCTCAAGTAACTAGAAGATATTCTTCATGAAGAGTGGTACTATATTGCACTAGAGACTATTCAGTACTTACATGAGTCTATTCCATGAAGGATACAACCTGTATTACAGGCAAATGGTGGCCAAACTCCATATTAATAAAGAAATTTTTATCTTTCAGAACTGTTTCAATTATATTGTCCATCCCCTGTAAATAATATAAGGAATGGCTTGCATTATACCTATTTCACTTATGTAAAAAGGAAGTAATAAATTAGTGTAGGCTGTTCGTAATAAAGTAAGTATCTGTAGTGCTATCCATATGACTACTAGCTATGCTTGTTCTCAGGGTTATTTGTATATATGTTGCTGTGAGCTTGAGCAGTGTACTGGATTGACTTGCATATTATACGTACATAGTGGGGCTGCTCTTAGTTTTCTTGCTGATGGTTATTTAACAGTGTATTAAAATCTGAAATTTTCTATATACATGGGTCCTTGCATCGTGAATCGAATTTAATAATTTTCCAACATGGTGCAACTTATTCAGTTTATTACATTTCTGTAGGCAGCTCTGCATGTTTTGGGTGTTGACACCCCATCATCAGGAGCTCGTAGAACTGTAAATACAGTTTCTGATATTGATTAACTGGATCTACTACCATCCGGATGGTAGTAGATCTTTGTTATTATCTAAGTGAAGGCCGAACACTTATTGGAAGAGAGATTTTAGGGTTTCAGGGCCCTAACTACATATGAAAATTGTGATACATGACTTCAGCGTTTTTTTACTGTGTAGTTTGATAGACAGATATATCTGGGGTATATAACCATGTAGTTTGGTAAATGGGTACCATGTTTTGTAGGAATCTTCACCCTCTGTCTTCAGGGTTTTTTGCCTGATGCTGAAGTTGGAGAAGGAGCAGGTTCCCCTGAAACATTGCTATCTTCCAAACTACATATTATGTCCTAAAAGACCCGGACTAAATGTATCACATTTATTAAAATGTAATGAATTTTCAGCGAGTCCAAAATCCATTATCTAATGGTAACACATGTGACATATTTTCATGGGGATGCTGAGTCTGTGTTCTTAGGAGTGTGAAGACTGCTGTCTGTTGGGATGTGACACTGTAACTGTGCCGTCTTTTACAATTTTACTGATGTTTCAGAGGACCCCCCCCCCCCCAACCAATTATGGAAGCCACTGGTTCCTCTGAAGTGTATACAATTTTACCTGACCACATGTCATTATATCCAAGAGGACAGCCAATTTTCGTAGTAATTGTAAGGAGAATAAGAAATATTGATTTTCATCAGCTATTTAGAGGTTGCACATGTGCATTATATGTGTGCAGATATGGGGTAGATACGTTTCAGTAAATATTTAACTAGATTTAATGTGCTTAAGAAAGTTCTTGCTGCTGTTGAGCTTGATATTTGTCATGTAACATGCTTTCAAGTTAATTGTCATTTAATATTAAACTGAAATTCATAAATATCCATATAGATTTGTGATATGCTAAGCATTATGCCAACCATATTGTATGTTGAATAGCATTAACACTATAACTTAGTGGTGCAGTCTTGTTCACCCACTATTATTAGTTGCCAAATTTGTGCATATTTAAGTGTTGTAGTGTGCTGCAATAGCTGTTTCTAGGCTTTCTTTATATGATGTAGAGAACTGTGAGCTTTAGTGCGTTCTGTTCATTCATGTAGTAAATGTATTTAGTTCTTGCTTTTGCATACTTTGTATGCTTATCTTTTTCAGTTCCCATGTAAATAATTTTGTTTGTTTTTGGAGTTTTGTGTATGTGAAAAGTAAATGTAATTCTGTTTTGTTATGGTTCATGTTAAACTTCAATTTTTGAATTCCATAATTGGAGTTCATGTCTGAATTAAGTATTTTGGTATTACAGATGTGTAAGAAAATCTGGTATGCTTCATCCATTAATACTGGTGAAAATGTAATGTGTGTGACTGCAGTTGAGACCATTAAACAATCCACATAATAAGCTTAAAAGAGGCAGCCCTTGAAAAATGAATGAATAATTTGTGTATATTTTAATTTAAGTTTCATTCATTAAGAGTGATCAGCCTGAGTTGCTTATGAATTTCATAGTATTTTGTGAGTATGGTTAAATATTCACAATATTTTTCAATTACAGGTTTTTAAAAACTTTTTGTATATAATTTACTGTTGCTCCTAAAAGTGTCATACAGTGTTGCAAAAGAAGTAATTGCAGGGTCAGAAAGTAAATAATTATTTTTTCTTGTGGTCATAATCATTTTATGACAATTCCAATTATATATCCAGCTCTATTACCCTTGCAACAAATTGGTGTTTTGGTTAGTAAGAATGCAGAAAATCATAGCGTATTTGAAAATAGAGTGTTGAATTGCAAAACAAGCCATTCAGTATATGTGCACTCTTTTCACTGCCTTGTGAAGGATTTTGGAAACCGTTTGTCCAACCACATACCTGTTGGCTTGTGGTCTTGCATGTATGCTGCAAGTTTGTGGCTGAAAAAATAAATTACTAATAAATGAGATTGGCCATCTGAGAAATGTTATTCTGTCATGGTTCCACCATATTGTATGATATGACAGAATGATTGCAAGCAAAGAGGTTGTAGATATACAAAGCTGTGAAAGGCAAAAAGGGCAAACTTGTCCCTGCTGGTGCCTTGCAGGCATATGAGTGGAGTAGGGGTATAGCACCACTCACTCTTAACCCTGGAACTAGGTGAAGGTGAGTGGTCAGCTTCACTCCTTGGCCACTGTAACTTGAGGAGAGACCCCACAGTACCCATTGTATGGGAGGCTGTGTGGGTGCCAGAGGCAGTCTGTTTTGGAGAAGAGAAAAATCTTTTGTTCTGCTAGAGACTGAACCATGATTCCTTGGTCATGTGACATGTAGCCTGGTCATTATGACTACACAGTTCTGGCTCTGATACAGATGTGTAAATGTTGAAATAAATTATGAGGATCTCAGAAAATATTGCAATATGTGTTAGGGTGTTAGTTAATGAAACAAAATTCTTACAAAGTTCTCAGAATCTTGATGTACAGTTTTTTTATTATTATTATTGGAGTTGTTGCATATTAAACAATTAATGAGGTTCCTAATCCTTTCCACATGCTGAAAACTGGCCTCATCTTTGCAACTGAAACTGTTTTGTTAAGTGCAATCAGGATCCTTCATTGCACTGAAATTTGGATGCAGTAAATCTTGCGAGGAAGCTGTAGGGCATTTTTTGTTGTTTGCTCTTATATTTGCCTTTAAACTGTATATTGTTCTGATAATGACTTTGTTGTTTTTGTGTAGGTGTAATGAGTGCTGATGAAGATGCTTTACAAAAACGTGTTCACCAGGGTTCACCCTCATTTCTGGAAAAATTGGGAGCTGGAACAGATGCTTTGTTGGAAAAATTCTTTTATTGGTGGGGTACAGGTGAGTTGCAGGGTGTTTCAAAGTTCAGTCCACAATGAAATGTAAGCTTCCAGAATGTGCATGCATATTAGCCTGACACTTGAAAGTCAGTGGGTTTAGATAACGTTAAGCATTATTAATCAGTGTGGTAAAATGCTTTTAGAACTGTATCTGAAATATTTTCACTGAAGAGCAAGCTATGTATTGTGGCAAACAGGTGATACTCATTCTGTTTTCATGTAATTTTGAAATTGTAATATTTTTGCAATATGAATTTAGTTTCCTCCTTTCAGATTATGGCATGTAAATTTGGGTTTTATTGTCATGGTTCTTTACTTTCATCTCCAAGACACAAGTTTTGTTTTGGAAATGGAAACATTAAAGATGTAAAAAATGCTGACAGTACTGTCCACATGTACGTTGTGTCCATCTGTAAAGTGAGATTCATGTTTGCATTCAACAGCCATGACAGTGTGAAATCATTTTTGGATATTTTCTTTCACTGTTGCTGTGAGTGTGATTACTGGCAGTAAAGCTGTGCCAGGGTTCATGCATGTTTCCTTTACGATGGTTGAGAGACACATTTGCTTTAAAATGTGAAAGATGCGAATTTTTGTTTCAGAGACATTCTATCATAATGTAAGGTTGTTTTGGAGATCGGTATGAGAGTGTGTTATCAATTGCACGTGTCTTTCACGTATGTAGCAAGTTTTTGGTGTGTGTTAAAATTGTCATTCAAATTTATTTTAGCAGTTTTGCAAACTTGGCAATGTATTGTTTCCTACATGGAAATATAGCTCTCTTTCATTTAATGTGACATAAAATTAGGTGAATTGTAGTGTTTTTAGCTACAAATTATTCAAGATTCAGAACAGATTTTCATGTTACTGGTAATTGAATTTTTGTATTGTTGTACTTTCATTAACCCCTCATTATGCCGGAACTGGACATGATAAAAACCATAATGTGAATAGTATCTGGGTATTCCTTCATTTAATTGCTTTTATTTTCAGGTTGTGCTCGTTATCCTTGGCTTGTTTTGTTTTTGGGACTCTGTGTGATAGTTGGTTTGGGTCATGGCATCAAATATATAAAGGTAACCACAGACCCTGTAGAACTATGGGCTTCACCCCACAGCAGGTCAAGAGTTGAACGAGAATATTTTGACAGCCATTTTGAACCCTTCTATCGCACAGAACAAGTTATTATTCGAGCATCAGGGTATCAGTCTGTAAGTTTAAATGTTTGTTATTTTTCATTCTTTAATGTTGTCTGAAGTTTAGGAATTGAGACAGTCCTGTATCTCATATATATATATATATATATATTCGTATTTTACATAGAGAAAAATGTGTTCAAAAATTAACCCGATGAGAGAACTAGGTTGTTATTTACATGCAATAGATGACACTAAGTCAAACATATTTTCATTTTGTGTATTTTAATGTACCTTCAGGTTTTCATATTATTTTTATTTTATTTAAAAGTAACATAGCTATGACGTATATGTTACTGTATGATTCACATGCCATCATTGTTTGTTGCAAGGTTCAGCAATAAATCAGTCCTTGTATATTTATTGCATTCTGTTTACACATATGAAAAACATCAGTCAAAAAAAATTAAGTCTTTAATCCCTGAAAGGGAAGTGCAGCAGACTGTACATTTGGCATGTTTTGATGACAGTTTTCTGTTGTGTGGTTGTATGGCATCATTTCATGCCCATGGGGGGTGACTTTGAAATCTGTCACCAGCAGTTGTGTTTTGGTTGAGACCTTGATTCACGCATGGAATGTGAGTTAGTAAATTGTCAAGAGCTATATTTAAGAAAAGAAGATGCGATTTGTTAATTAACTCAGTTTTTCAGGAAAAAGGTAATTTTTTTTTGTGTTATGGCAGTTACCAATATATCTGGACTATCTTCATCAGTCATCATGTAAATTGCTCACAGAAGTTTCCAGATACCAAATTTTTGGATAGAATGTGTAAACTGTGTTAAGAAATATGATAATTAAATGACCAGAACTATAATAAATGTATGTCTTTGATCTCGCAAATTCCAGATTGTTCACAATACGTCCAATGGGCCCATAGTTTTTGGACCTGCATTCAATGATACTTTTCTGAAGACTGTTCTGTATCTTCAGGAAGAAATAAAGGAGGTACACTTTATTGTACTATACTTTTATGGGATTTGTGTGTGTGTAAAGAATAAAGATCAAAATTTTGAAGAGTAAATTTATTGAGTGAAATTTCAGGTTTTCATGGTCATGTTACTGAAGATGTGAGTTTGGAATTTTACTCAGTGTTGATTGTTAGATAGTTACTGTAATTTCAAAGGATTTAGTACCTTCATCTTCGGGGTCAGTCAGTCCAGGAACCACTGTTTTTTTGGACTGCTTGACCCTGACCATGAAATTGTGGTAAATTATTTCCTTCCACATGGTGTAACATCCTAGAAACTTTAAATTGACTTTAAAATACATGTCACTGAATTAAATGTTGATTAACTTCATTGCCATCTGTGCAGATTGGAAGTGGAGAAAGCAGTGGTTTGGCGAAAATCTGCTTTGCACCCTTGACATCACAGTTTACTGGACCACCCTATATTGAACAATGTGGGGTGCAGAGTGTCTGGGGCTACTTTCAGGATAGTGAAGATATTTTTGATGAAACAGACACTGATCCAGAAGGATTTGTTGTGAACTATTTGGATCATTTTGTGAAGTGCACGCAGTAAGTATCCCCTTAATTAGGTATTTATTTTTTATGTACTATATAATTCATATTTTTAATTATTGTATCACTACCTCCTCCTCCTCCTTGTGAATGAACTAATTTTTTTGTGATTTCAGAAATTATTACAATCCTGAATGCCTAGCTAAGTATGGAGGTCCTGTAGATCCAGCCATAGCTCTTGGTGGTTTCTTGGATGCTGGAGAGGCATTGGAAGGTGGACCAAGATATGAGAAGGCTACAGCTGTGATCCTTACATTTCTTGTCAATAACTATCACAACAAAACCAAACTGGTACCAGCTCTTGAGTGGGAGCATAAGTAAGTACTGTTGCGTCAGTAAATTAAGAAGAATAAAAAGATATGTACCACTCTTGACACCACGTTTTCTACAACATGCATATCCATTGAAATCTTTATGAAATTATATAATCACAGTAGTGCTTTGTGGTACATATGTGAGGTAATTACATATGCAGTTATCTTCTACATTTTTTATTAAAGTTTTACTGTTGTCAAAAGAGGAGTGTTTGAATAAGGATGGATACATATTTGGTAGAGCTCCAATGTTCATGATTAATTGTGACTGATTAAACCATCATGGACATCAGAGCCTATTTTCAATGTAAAATATGGTTTCAAGATTTTTATGAAATATGAGTAATAAAGTACTAGAAACAATTGGAGAACCTTCATAAAGCTTGAAAAGAGGTCATCTGACTTGAAGAAAGACAGATCTTGCCTGAGCTGAGAGTGATGTGCACAATAGCAGGAGAGTGGGAGAACTGACTTGCCAGCCAAATGGTCTCACTGAAAAACATTGGAGGCAGTCACACAAGGTCAAAACATAGCGTTAAATAGGTGATTACAAAAGGTCCAAATCCTGAGCTTGAGCTTCTTGAAATCTGAGATTCAATACTGTGTCTAGAATTATAAATTTGTCCTTATGATCTGTTTGTGATGTGTAAGGTTCATTGAATTCATGAAGAACTACACTGCGCAACCACATCCAGACATAGAAGTTGCGTTTTCAGCCGAGCGCTCAATTGAAGATGAACTGGATCGTGAGTCACATTCAGATGTTAGCACCATTGTAGTGAGCTATATCATCATGTTTGCCTACATTGCCCTTGCACTTGGACAGATTCGTACCTGCAGTCGTCTGCTGGTAAGAAGCTTACACATCTTAGCAAATTATTGTTGTTTGTTTTTGTCAGGTTCTGTCGGTGTAGGTACTCTGTGGGAATTAGTATGTCATTTGTATTGCCCTGATGATTGCATGTCACTCCATGAAATTTTGCATTTATTCCTATTAATGAGTGAAAGATGTGATCATCTTTTTTCTTACTCCCAGCTTTTGCTTATTGTACTGTCATATAATTATTTACAAATAATTAATTTATTATTCACCCTGTTTAAACACGATCATAATATATGCAATTTTGTAAATTGTACAGGATTATGCTTCTAACATCCAAAAGTATATATACTTTAATTTTTTTTAGCAACCAGATATATTAATAGCTTCATTATTATTGTTGTATCTGGTATGTGCTGTGTGGATTAGTATGGTTTAGTTGCCATAATGCTCTTAGAGTGACCAGTGTTAAGGTGGATTTAGCACATTGACTTGACTTGTAGAAGTACACATTTCTGTTCAGGAACTACTCAGTTTGAATCTGAGCCAGGACATTGACAGCAGATTAGTTTCATGGTTGTCTTGATTCTCCCCAAGTGAACAACTTGTGTAGTACTTTGAAAGTGGGTACAACTTTTGCATTATTTCCTACTTTAACATTCATTCATTGTCCTGCCTTTCATTGCTGTATAGTGTGAGCTGCTGGCATTAAATAAATTGTTAGTAAATAAAAGGAGAAGGGAGGGCTAGCTTTGAGGTAACAAAGGGTGCAGTAATCATTACATGTCTCTTCAGGATTTTGTTTCCAGGAGAAGGAATGAAGATGCAGATAACTGTACGTAAATAGTGTAGAATTAACTAATAATTAATGAAACCATAGTTTCTGTGCTAAGCATACATACACATATAACTTTTCTTTGATAGATACCATATTTACTGGCATACACAACAAATAATTTTTTAGAAGAAAGCTATTGTTATGAATATTGTGTAATTTATGTATTAAATATTTACACTTGTAATACCTAACATGCTCATTGGTAAAACACAACTCAGAAGTACAGTGACATCCCTCATCAAATTACTCTCAGAGGAATTACTTTTCCTACACAAAATCATGGTTTTTACTACAAGGGGTTCATGCATAATTACATCAAGAAACTGGTAATTTTTTAGAATACTTACTGTGTGTACTGGCGACAATTTCTTTATGTAAATCAGTAAACAAACTGTATTCACATAAGTACAGTTGTGTGATCAGTAATGCCAAATTAATTTTTTCAAGTAATTAAGGACATATAAATATTGAAAGAACCTCAGAAAATCAAAGTAATGGGATATATGGATTGGATCTTAGTGCATGTTTGAGTAAGTGATTTGGTTGTAAAAGATGCTGATTGTACAATGGTAATTTCCATCAGAGAGTAGGTGTGACTGTTGATTGGTTTGACCACAGTTGCTTTCTGTCAGGATACAAGTTGCAGTTTTGAAGCTAAAATTCACTGAATATGGGAAAAGAATACATAGTTTATGTAACATCCATATTCCATGAAAAGACTGAATATACAGTATTTCATCCAGGAAATTTCTACGTGGCTTGATAATTGTACCTTTATTTGCAGAAAAACATACATGTCACTGCTGTCACCTTTTGTAAGGGAGTCATATTCCTGTGCTGTCTGTTGTGTTTACAGTAGTGGACAACTGACTGCTGCATAGAGACCTGTAGAAGCCAAAATATGTAGGAGCATCACAGTATAAAAAATGATTTGTTTATGGTTACATGTGCAGTTTGTTGGATTAAATGCTGTATAATACGTAATTTGTATTGGACTTCAAGACCAGAGCAACTGTTCACCTTATATGTTGCATGAAATACAATTGGGCATGTCAGATCCATATTTTGCTGTATATGTACAATAACAGCAGTGTGTGGTAGTTTTTGATAAATGCATTTACTTAGTTGAGGATTCATGTCTTCAGGGATTTTGTGGTGAATAGCAGGGTTATTGATGCTGAAAGATTTTGAAGGTAGCTGCTGCCTTCATCTTCAAGAGTCGAGGATTTCTAGAAAACCCTAGAATACATGAATTCTCAACATCAGTGATGTGGAAATCTAAAATCTTGCATTTACATAGTTACTAATTTCTGTGTACCACTTGCATGCTGTCACTTTTTACATAGGTTGGAATTAGGTGCAGAGTTCTGCCTTTTTTCTGATTTACCACATGCAAGGATGGAAATCAATGTAAGTACATTCACATACCTTTGATGTGGATGATGGACACTGATTTTAAGAAAAGAGTATGTGTTCTGTGCACTGACAAAAGTAGTATTTTGTGTATATTTGTAAGTGATTGAAAGCTGTTAGTGCCTCAGGTCAGATGTTTGTCTTTTACAGATTGACAGCAAAGTGACACTTGGATTAGGAGGAGTGTTGATTGTACTTGCATCTGTAGTCTGCTCAGTTGGCTTGTTTGGATTTGTCGGTGTTCCAGCAACCCTCATCATCATTGAGGTAAGTGTTGTTCCATAAGGATATTTAGATTTGTTCTCAGTTTGTTGTACCTGTGCACCAAGAGAATGTGGCAATTTTCAGATCGATGTGTTGATGAACTGGGTTGAATGTAAGAAGCACAAAAATCATGGAGAACTCTAGTCAAATGTCATTTAATGTATGCTTGCCCTGGCCTGTAATATAACCATGCAGTGAACATAACCTCAGTACGGCATTGAGCAGCAAAGGAGACACTAGAATTGGACACCAACAGTGTGAATGGTGATGTCCAGTTTTCGCAAAATGGTGTCACAGCACACACATCACATAAATCAATGGATTGTTGGAAAACCATGTTCCATGGATGTATCATTTTATGTTGCAGTGACACTGCCTGGGCAGCCAAGTCTTCTGATACCTCTGTGCCTTACTGCTTCGTCTGGAGACACTTGTAATCCAACCAACATACCTTGCATACTTTCCCAGTTGAAATAGTACATCAAGGATGAAATTAGAGCCACTGATGAATGTCTGTTGCAAACAGTTTATGGTTAATTTCTAAACATAAAGAGAGTTTTTCTAAACATAAAGAGAATGTACTGCATACCAGCGAGACCACTTATGAGTTGTAATTTTTGAAACGTAGAGAGCATATATTAAGTGACATTTTACTGCTGATGCTTATCATTTTTAATATTTTTTCATTCAACCTGATGCATCCAGTAAGCAACCAGAATATTGTCCCATTCTGTTGGCACATCCTATATATTTCAGGAATTGAATAGTCTTGACTTTGTTGTACTCAAGTTTCTTGAAAGAGCAGTCATTTTTGTCTGTGTGTGTTTTGGATACTCTGTTTTCTTGCTCAATAATTTTCCACACATACTAATTTCACAAGGTCTAATATTTCTCATTAAAATTGGTAAAATAATTTCAGGTCATTCCATTTTTGGTACTTGCTGTGGGAGTGGACAATATCTTCATTCTGGTTCAAACGCATCAGAGAGAACCTCGCCTTCCAAATGAAAGCCATGCGGAACACATAGGCCGTGTTGTTGCCCAAGTTGGACCATCCATGCTCCTAACAAGCTTGTCAGAGTCTTGTTGTTTCTTTCTAGGTAATGAGTTTTTTTACAATTTTCTTCTGTCTTCTTATCTGTGTTCTGTTGCTTTACTGGTATTTTTAAAAATTGTCAGTGTAAATATTACAGTATGCAGAACTTGGGTTTTGTATGGGTTTTAAAGTTGGTTTCTCATGTTAATTTTAGAACATAGGCTGAGAGTGTTCAAGAACAGGGTGCTGAGGAAGATGCTTTGGGCGTAGGAGGAAGGAGGTAGCAGGAGTCTGGAGAAAAATGTGCAATGGAGAGCTTTGTGTTTTGTACACCTCACCCAAGGCTGGGTGATCAAATCAAGGAAGATGAGATGGGTGGGGACCTATAATGCCAAGAAGAGATATGCATATAGATTTTTGGTGGTGAAACCTGAAGAAAAGAAGCCACTTGGTAGTTACAGGCATGGGTGGTAGGAAGATATAAAAAATGTATTTTAAAGCAGTAGAATGGGAAGGCATGAAGTTAATTCTTGTGGTTCAGGATAAGGGCAAGTGGTGGGCTGTTGTGAACATGATAATGAACCTTGCATAAAGTCTGGGGAATTCATGGAACTACACCATCAACTTAATGAGAGTGTGGAACTTGTGGTCACTTATAACGAATTGTAACCAGAAAATGAAATAAAACTGTTTGACACTTCAGTTTACAGTAGCTTCAAACAGCTACACTTACACAGCAGTTTATTAAGCATATGGAGCATGTAGTACCGTATAAATCACATTGAAAGCCATTTGTTACTGCACAGGCTTCTGTCATCAGTATGAATCGTGGCTCCACTCTGCTGGCATGATCTTGAAGCCGCATAATACTGAGCGTACATGAGGACAGTTTTGATATCTGATTTCCAGTTAAACATACTTAAAATGGCAGCAACAGGCTGATTTGTGCTGAGTTCAAACAAATGATAAAGGAACTCATGGAAAGCATTAACATCTATTCCAAGGAAATACAACATTGTTGGTTTGCAAGTTTTGGCAGTTGTATAGAATTAGATTCAAGGAACATAAATTCCTGGTTTCACTCCATGGGTTTTCCAGTTTGAGCTGTGTTCGTGTTGTACCCAAATTTATAGTTGCTGTCTGCAGGGTGAATTTACAGATTAGTCCCTGGGTTGGATATATATTGATCTGCAGACTGTTAAAAATTTGCTCAAATGTGTCAGCTGTAGTGTTCACAAACATTGGATTGTAATTTTAAAGATGTTCATAATCACGATGTGTCTGTTTTCAGGTGCTTTGTCAGACATGCCTGCTGTTCGTGCCTTTGCTTTATACGCAGGAATGGCTCTCTTGATTGATTTCTTACTCCAGATCACCTGCTTTGTCAGTTTGTTAGCTCTTGACACCATACGACAAGCAGTAAGTTACAGCTTTTGTCATTGATACTGTTCTGTTATCTCAGTATTGTGCTTTACCTCATTCTGTGCATTATGATATGTGAAAACTTAGGTAACACCAAAAATTCACAGCTTCACAATCTATATATTTTTCCATCACTTAGCTGGTACATGTTTTGGCATTGTCACCGTCTGAGCTTACATCAGTATTTCTTTAAAACATATGGCAATAAATATTGTAGAGTAAATATGCATTGCTTTTGATGTCAGTAGTGCAGATTGTGGTTAAAATTATTATATATATATAAAATAGTGTTGTTAATATGGTGATAATTGTTTGTTGCTGTGATTAAAAGATGTCTGTATTACAATTAATTTTTTGTTATAAACATCTGTTCTTGATCCATACTGGACTCTGTGTGTATAGGTGTGTCTTGCTTGGCTTGTATTGGGAGATTGACAACATGACAGAGAATGAAAGTGTTATAACAAGACACACATGTCAGCATGATCACTCATCCTGGTGGCACTACATATTGTAACATGATATAATGAACTGTGCAGAATGAACCAATGCAACTGTGTGAAAATGTAGTACCAGTCTTTAACAAAATATGGTTATGTGTTAATTTTGTGCGTTATAATTGTAAATATTTATTTTATATTCACACCATTTCACACAGTATTTTAAATTCAAAGCCATTCATATTTTGGTACATGTGATATTATTCTATGATTCAGAGGCCCATGCAGTCTTCATTTTGTTCACTAAGCATAAATTTCTTTGTTGTGTATTAAGAAAGTAACAAATATTTTATTAATTTTTAAGCCAGTAAGTTTGGTGCTGTTGTTTGTTTCAGGCCAATAGATTCGATGTTTGTTGTTTCCTTCATGGCCCTAAGAGTGAAGTAGATCCCAGCTCTGAAGGCATCTTGTACAAGATGTTTAAGGTTCTCTATGTTCCTTTGTTGATGAAGTCAGTGGTCAGAGCTGCTGTTATGGTGGTCTTCTTTGGCTGGGTGTGTGCAAGTGTTGCTGTAATCCCTCACATTGAAGTTGGCCTGGATCAAGAGCTGTCAATGTCTGAGGATTCATATGTTTATAAATATTTTAAGGTAACAGTCCACTTACAATTTATACACAAGAAGAATAGGTTTATGTAGAAACTGGGACAGTTGTTGCAGGCAGAAATTTTCCATGTACGTTGTTCATGTGCCTAGTTCTTTCTTGAATTTCTTTGACTTTGGCTGCATGTTGAGTAGTTTACCACTCATGTTCACAAGATCATGAAAATCATGGATCTTTCCCAATGTTAACTCATTGTGTGATGTGAATATTTGTTTCAGAATATGAGCCGGTTTTTATCCATTGGGCCACCAATGTACTTTGTTGTAAAGAATGGCATGAATTATTCAGATCCTGATGTGCAGAACCTTGTGTGTGGGGGGCAGTACTGCAATCTTGATTCTCTCAGTACACAAGTGTATTTTGCCTCCAAGAATCCCAAGAGGTAATTTAATTTTGTAGATTTATGTACTTATCTCTTACATTTGTTTTTGATGGCATGTCTTGGGTTTAATTGTATTGTTTCCATATTTACAGAACATACATTGCTAGAGGTGCGGCCTCATGGATCGATGATTATAATGACTGGGCAGCGCCTGGTTCTGGATGCTGCAAGTTCTTTCCACAGAACAGCTCATTCTGTCCACATAGTGGCCGTATGTTGTGATATTTACATTACATATGGTTTAATAGTGTATGTCTTGTGTTCTCTTCCCCACTTTGTTCACACCAGCTCTGGATCCCTAACTAATATGCTTTCGCATTAGTACGTGGGGTAGATCAGCCAGGGCATGAAGCTGGTCACTCACATCTATGTCAGGTGGAATTTAAGAATACACGACTGTATGTTTACTCCCCTGTATGTGTCAGGCGCTTCATTAAGTGCTGGTACATCTGTGCATTTTTTTTTTACCCTACCTTTTGTGTTACCAATGTCTGGTACCTGTAAGTAATGCTTCAAAAATACAGTTGCACAGATGCCTGATTTTGTGATGGTGTGAGCATAAATTAACATTAGCAGTTTGTATTACAATGATCTGATCTGATCTGATCTGAGTGGGGGAGGAGGGGTTATGTCAGAACAGCTGATAAGTCAGTTGTTTGGGGCTGCACACTTGCCTATAGATGTGAAGTTAGGAAGCCAAGTAATGAATTTGTATGGGTGTTTTTTTTTATTTGCATTCGCATGTGTGAACGTAGGTCATTTCAAGGTTGAAGCCTAAATATGTGTTGAGACCTGCTACCATGCAGTGAATTTTGACCCATGTGATGTGGGCGTAAAAAGGAATAGGCTAACCCAAGTGTTGTTGCTTTGTAAATGTAATTATATAAGCTACATTATTGGCCCCAATAAAAATGTATTACAATGTTACATAAATCCTACATTCCAGTTTGTGTATCTGTATCTGTGGAGGTCTGGAAGGGCAGGTCAGTTAAGGCAGGGGTTGGTTTTTGGACCTGATGCCATTTTTTCTTGTTGCTTGAAATTGATGTTAATATGTTGGTGATACCTTCATTACTACTATTTCTTGTCAACCATAAGGTGATTCGATAAAGGAAAGTAGAATGTTAATTTAGCTGCACATGAGCTTTGCATCAGGTCCTGATATTTTTGTTTCCTGTTCTAGAGTTTGGGTGTTTGGATTGTGTTATTCATGTTGATAACAAAACAAAACGTCCAGTTCCGGTTGATTTTGAGAAGTACATCCCATTCTTTTTGCAAGATAACCCGGATGAATCTTGTGCCAAGGCTGGTCATGCAGCATATGGACAGGTATGTACTGTGAAGTGCAGTGTTTAAAAATTTCCCCAGAATTATTTAGCGATTCAGGCAGTTGCTCCTCATGTCAACTTGGGCCTCACAGAGTTGGAGTAATGGGACACTGAGAGCTTCTGCGTGTTGTGGGTTCGCTAATAAGTGGCTAAATATCCCAGGTATCACACATACAGAGCAACAGTGATAACTTGTTCCCTGACTTGTTTGCTAACCACACTGAAATTAGATAGAGGCTATGTTACCTAGTGCTGTTAGCAGAATAATGAAGCCTGGCTCACGTCACTACTATAGTCATTTCCTTAAACCCTGGAGACTTCTTTCCCTGAAAAGCTTCTCATATACGTTGGGGTTCATTCTGACCAGTTCATATGGGATTGGTGGTGCACAAAGTGCCACTGGGAAATTGACTTTCCCATGTCATTATCATTCTACCAGTGCTGCATATTCATTCATCTAACTCCGGTGCTCATAATCTTAGTAATTGACATTGTTAGTAGATAGGTTAATTGAAAAAATTCTCCCAGCCACATGAACCAAACTTATCTACAGTGTGTTATGGAACTATGGGATTGTGGCTGTGGATGCGAGTCTGATGATTTGTTGTAATTGACAGCATTGTTGTATTGGGCTTTTATAATCTGTTACTAATAGTATATCGTCTGAGTGCAGTTGTATAGCGCTTTGTAAACTGTTATTTTTCAGGGTGTCAGATATAAAGTAGATGAACATGGCCTTGCCCAAGTAGGAGCAAACTATTTTATGACGTATCATACAATTTTGAAAACATCAAAGGATTACTTCGAGTCACTTAGATCAGCCCGAACAATTTCAACTAACATTACAAATACCATAAATTCGAATTTGAAGACCTTGGGATACAATACTACCATTGAAGTGTTCCCATACAGGTGAGCTTAAGACAACATTGGTTTTGGTGATATTTACTGGTGTATGGAATTTACGTCATGGATGAGAGCCTATCTTAATAAATATGGATTCCAGAGGTTCAGAACTGTTTACTACTATTACTGCTGCTACTACTACTACTACTACTGCTGCTGCTGCTGCTACCACCACCACCACCTACCACCACCACAACTACTAATACTAATACTGCCACCACCACCACTACTACTAATACTGCCACCACCACCACTACTACTACTACTAATACTGCCACCATCACCACCACCACCACTACTACTACTACTACTACTACTACTTCATAGAGATGTTCAGTTACTTTGTTCTTCCTTCCTTCCTTCTGCTTGATGTCTGAAAACTTGTTTCCACCACAGTCTGTCTTTCTTGTGGCTGTTTTTCTTTGTGTTTTCATTCAGTCTTTTAAACCTCACCAGGAGAGTCATATTGTAGTGTGAACTTCACGAATAAAATTGAATTTCAGTCAATGTTGAGCATTTTATGGACCATTCTTGCACACTTAAATTTAAAATTTGAATAGCGACATTACAGGAAATCATATGCTTGTGGCAACAATTTCTGCACTTTGATGGCCATAGGATGTGGTGCTGCATGTAGAGATGTAAAAAATATCATCACATGACAGTAAAATAGCGTAAAGTTTGGCCAGTAGTTGCATAACTGCACAGAAGTTTCACGGATGTGATACATTTATTTGGGTATCTTTGTATTAGTTGTATATGCTCATAGATATTTTAATTGTAGTTTAGTGTTAAGCGTGACGTAACCAAAAATTCTGTAAAATGTTCTCTTGCCTGTTGCAGTATCTTCTATGTCTTTTATGAGCAGTACTTAACAACATGGCCAGACACTTTGTTTAGTCTGGGAGTATCATTGGCAGCCATTTTTGTGGTGACGTTTCTTTTGATGGGTCTTGACATTTTTTCATCTGTTGTGGTGGTTATTACTATCACAATGATTGTTGTGAATATTGGAGGCCTCATGTACTGGTGGAATATTACATTAAATGCTGTTTCTCTGGTCAACCTTGTAATGGTGAGTACATTTCAGGAATTTATTTACCTGAACATAAGAAACACATTTTATTCTAACTCATCATCTTAAAAATCGATGGTGGGGCAGGGGGTGGTGTTCCCTTATAGTCATGTTTAAAGTTAAGCCTGTCCTGTATATATGTGTGTGTCCCTGAAAATTGAAGATTTTATAGGGTGGTTGTCTTATGTCTTATATTTAGGTAAATGTGATATTTGCAAATTATGCACATAGAGAAGGAATTAACAAATGTTGAATTTTTTAAACTTGGTTTTATATTTAGTCAATAGAGTGCATGTGATATTTTTATGATTGTTTTTTATACTTTTAGTAGTAATTTATTCATTAAGTTATTACAGTCCATAGAAGTGTGTGGGAGCCAGGATATTTAAATGAGTAGACTAGAGTGGATGACCTGGGTTTAATTACTGGCAAGATCAAGGATTGTTTCTCTTGCTGATACACCCAGACCAGCTGGAGGCTGCCTTGTATACAGTGGGTCAAAATTACTCCATGGAGCAAAGTCCCTCTCGAAAATCTCAAAGATCTATCTTTAGTATTATCTTCCCTTCTTCACCCAGGTAGTCTGTTTCACTCAGGTTTCGCCATCATAACCCTGTATACACCTCCCCTCTCCCCAATACATGCTACATGCCCCACCCATCTCATTTTTCTCGATTTTATCACCCTAACAATATTGGGTAAGGAGTACAGGTAAGCTCCTCATAATGTAGTTTTCTTCCCTCCCCTATTACCTTGTCCCCCTTAGGTCTAAATATTCTCCTCAGCACCATTTTCTCAAACACCCTCAGCCTATGTTCCTTCCTGAATGTGAGTGACCAAGTTTTACACCCATACAAAACAACAGGCAAAATTGTAGTTCTTTGTATCTTAATCTTTGTATTTTTGGATAGCAAACTGGAAAACAAAAAGATTCTGTACTGAATGATAGCTAGTATTCCCTGACTTCAGTCTGCTCTTAATTTCTTCCTGAATAGAATTTTGATTTGTCAAAGTTGTTCCCAGATATTTGAACTCTTACACCCTTTCAAAGGAGCTTTTATCGTAACTTGTTATTGTGACTTCATCGTGCATTCTGATCTCGAGACATGACCATGTACTAGTATTATCAGCATTCAATTCTACACCAATCTCCTTATAAATTAGTGACTACCAAGCTTCTTTGTTTTTCTCTATGGTACGTATGCATGAGCCCAATATATTAACACCATCAGCATAAACCAAAAGTTGATGTCTACTGCTTAATTTCAAGCTTCCTGGTTTATCTGAATCCTCCTAATTGCATTATCTAAAGCAAAGTTGAAAAGCAATGGCAAGAGAACATCTCCTTATTTCAAACCATTCCTAATAGGAAATATATCAGACGAATGCTTGCCTACCCGGACTGTGCTATAAATTTCATTCAGACACATTTTTATTAGCCTTACCAGTTTCATAGGGATACCAAATTGAATGATCATATTATACAAGATCTCCCTCCTACTTGAATCATATCTTTCTTGAAGCCTATAAGTAGCTGATGCACTGCATCATTGTGTTCCCATTTTTTCTCAAGTATTTTACAAATGTGGAATATTTGATCAGTAGGTGACTTGTGGAATTGAAATCTACACTAATGATCCTCATTAATTTACTCTGGGAGTTAACCTTGACAGCAGGATGTTGGATAAAATTTTGTATGTATCAACAGTGAAGAGAATAGAGTTTGTTAGCAATAGGTTGTCGTATATAGTGCTGAGAGGTCGCTGGCTTCATATCATTTTAGTAAATGTGCATGCACCTAGTGAGGAAAAAATTGAGGAGTTGAAAGATAGTTTTTATGAGGAATTAGAGGAGGTGTTCGATCACTTCCAAAAATATCATATGAAAATTTTACTAGGAGATTTTAATGCAAAAGTAGGTA
>Ga0123354_10002780_pt1 | contig 23553 bp, 19 predicted proteins | sample TergutLab28metaG_2_FD_97872 | JGI IMG/M metagenome (GOLD analysis project Ga0123354, IMG submission 97872) | Labiotermes labralis P4 segment gut microbial communities from Petit-Saut dam, French Guiana - Lab288 P4 | ecosystem: Host-associated > Arthropoda: Insects > Digestive system > Gut ... | reverse complement strand
TTCCTTCATCAACGACTCGGCTGTGCTGAGCGTAGTGGAATACTGGTCAAGCTGATAAATCAGATCATCCGCGCCCACATCTTTCATATTGCTGATCGTATCACCGATCTTATCCGCGTAGCCCGAATGAAACATGCTGATATCCGTTTTAAGATCGTCTAAGAACTTCTGATCATATGTTTGCATCTGCTCCCTTTCGCTTGAAATCGTCGCCGCGCTGTCAGAAAGTTTTTCATAGGTATATTTGATCTCACCCATATCAAACGCCTCCCGCAGCTTCCCTTAGTTTACTCTGCAATATTGCTCCTTCCTGCTCGCCCGCAAAACTCATGGAGTGAAGCCTTCTCTCCAGAATATATTCCTCTTTCATCAGCGCGTGGAAAGGCTTTTCCCTCCTGTCCGCGTAGCCGGGAAATATCACTTTTTCGATCAGCTGCGGGCCAAAATAGATCTTTCTCTCCGTGCCGAAACTTCCAAGCGGATAGACCACGCCGCTGTACGGAAAATATATCCCCGCGTCCGGCACGGCCAAGTACCGGTCTACAATCACCAAATCGGGCGAATAGTCATCCGGCAAACCCATCTTTTTCAGCGCGTCTTTCTTTAGGCCCACCACACTGCCAAGTGGGAGAATTGGTAGGAAAATATCCGAAACAAGCGAAAGGAACAAGAAGAAATCCTCTTTCCCGAGTTGAAGCCCTTTGTCGCCAAAATCGAAAAATACATCCTCTCCATATTTCTCGGCAGACAGAGGCGAACAACCTATCTCGCTCCATATGCTATTTTTATCATCCTGGTAGAAATCGTACAGGGACAGGATCCCTCTTTCGCTGCCGGAAAGTTTGCCCGCTATTTCTGTAAGCAACACCGCGTCCTGCTGAAAACGCTCTTCTCGCCCAAACGCTTTTTCGAAAATCTCTTTGTTCTCCATCGGTTCCTCTCATAAACTATTATTTAAAATTGCTTAATAAAAATGGGGAACGCGCCTCTATACGCATTCCCCCAAAAGAGCAGTTCTTATTTTTATCTTATCATAAAATGCAACTGAAAGAGCAAAATATTATCTTTCGAAAACGTCAAGCGTCTTTGAGAGATTTGAGACATTCGCCGTTTACATATATCGCAACTCTAAAACAAAACCGCACGGTTATTTTGAAATATCTGAAATATCCTTGATATTCCACCGCCTCATCGTGCGCTTTACCCGTTCTTCAATTGTACCAGTTTATCAAAAACCCTAATCTGATATAATCGATCAAAGACAAAGCGGAAGGATGACGCTCTTTCAGATCCACCTTAACATCCTGTCCGAAGTTTTGAATAGACCCTCTGTTGCTCAACAACAAATTTATGTAATAAAAATTCTATCCATCCGATCCCGGTTGTCAGATACTAAATCGTCCCATCCCAGGAATCTACCTTTTCACGTCTCTTTTCCTCTTCATCAAACCAGCGGGTAGTAACGCTTTTGCTTTCGGTATAGAAGCGTAGGCCGTCCTTGCCGAGGCAGTGAAGATCGCCGAAAAAACTGCCCTTATGGCCGCAGAACGGGAATACCCCCACCGGTATCGGAATGCCGACATTCACGCCGACCATGCCGCCGTGGGTGCGCCTCGTGAACTCCCTTGCGTAGTAACCGTTTTGAGTAAAGATGATGGAGCCGTTAGCGAGGCGGCTCTGGTTCATCAGCGTGATACCTTCTTCAAAATCTTTCACGCGCTTGACGCAGAGTACCGGTCCAAAGATTTCCTCTATGCCGACCGTCATATCGGGAGTCACATGATCCAATATCGTGGGGCCGAGGAAAAATCCTTTTTCATAACCGGGGACTTCATAACCCCTGCCGTCCAAAACGACTTCTGCGCCTTCCTCTACGCCTTTCTCAATCCACCTGGTTACAAAATTGCGATGCTCGGACGTCACGATAGGCCCCATGTCCGAATCTTTATTATAGGCCGGGCAGATGTTGAGCCCTCTGGCTTTCTCCGCAATGGCGGCCACAAGCTCGTCCGCGATGCTCTCTTGGACGACGATTACAGGCATAGCCATGCAGCGTTCCCCCGCGCAGCCGAAGGTTGCGTTGATAATGCCCGCAGCCGTGCGGCCGATAGGGGCGTCCTCAAGGACAAGGGCGTGGTTCTTGGCTTCAGCAAGCGCCTGCACCCGTTTGCCGTTCGCCGCCGCCGTGGAATAAACATGCAGGCCGACCGAGGCCGAGCCGACAAAGCTGATCCCTTTCACCTTTGGATGGGAAAGGAATAACTCCGCTTCGTTCCTTGAACAGGTGACGATATTCAGTACGCCGGAAGGCAGTCCGGCTTCCTGATATAGTTCCGCGATGCGCAGGCTGGACATCGGGGTCATGCTTGCCGCTTTGATAATCATCGTATTCCCTGTCGCCATGCACATGGGGAACATCCATCCCATCGGGATCATGGCGGGGAAATTGAACGGGACGATCCCGGCAAACACGCCGATCGGTTCCCGGTACAAAACGGTATCTACCCCTGTGGAAGCATTCATCAGGCTTTCACCCAGCATAAGGTTCGGGGCGGAAATAGCCTGCTCTGTGCCTTCTAGTACCTTGAGTATTTCGCCCTCGGCGTCACCCCAGGCCTTGCCGTTCTCCCGGCACACGAGCTCCGTCAGTTCACCCATATGCTCTTCCAGCAGGCTTCTGACCTTGTACAATATCTGCACGCGCTTCATCACCGGCGTAGCCGACCAGGCGGGGAATGCCGCCGCCGCCGCTTCGATGGCCGCTTCGACTTCATCTTTTGTACAGCACGGGGCTTGGGCGAGCACCTCGCCTGTACTCGGATTGTAGACGTCCATAAATTTTTCTGTTTTGGATTCCAACCATTTTCCGTCGGAAAAATACTGTAATTTCGTTATCATGAATTACCTCCTTGCCTCACCGAATTAATTAATTCAGCGAACTAATCATGGAAGTATAGCATGCGCAAACTCCCTTGTATAGGGTTTTGGAAATAGTCGGAATCCGGGAAATAATCGGAATATAAATACAAAAGATTTACAAAAGATTTTGTATGCTGCCGGCGTTTCTCGCTATTCTTTTGACTGTATCATCAATCATATCCTCCGCGCCCCGGTTTCAAACAGCTGCGGCGCTTTTTTGACAAGGATGGTCAGGATGATTACGAGCATTGCGATATTCATGGCGGCGGAGAGGCCGTTCACACTCCCCGAGTACAGGTAGGGGCTCATGCCCGCCGGCGCATACTCCGCGAAGAAGATCACGCCGGACCAGAAATGAACGAACCAGCGAACGCAGACGGAAACGACGACGGCGAGGATGACCGCAAGCAGCGTGCGTTTCCCGTGCTTTGCCTCGAGCGACCGCTGAAGAGGGTGCGAAAAGATGCCGCCGAGGCCGCCCATCGCGAAGGCGACGGGATAATCAAGCACCGCCTGGATCGGATAATAGATGCTCGGCCGACCGAGGACCATCCAGAGAAGACTCCAGACAAGCCCCACCGCCATGCCCGCCGCCGCGCCGCGCCGCAGGGCGTAGACGCTGAGGGGGATGAGGCCGAGCGAGAGATCGAGCGACGCTGTGGGCGTCTGCAGCGGGATGAATGAGAGTGCGAACGCGAGCGCCGCGATGACGGCGCCTTCGAGCATAATGGGCAAACGGTTCTTTTTCGTGGTGTTCATGACTTCTTCCTCCGTCGGTATTGTCCGCGTCAGGTTCCAGGGTTCGGCGCGGTGCAGGCCAGGTCTTCGGCTCCGCTGCCATCTCAGCCATGGACGAACGAACCGCCGCCCAGTAGGCACCCCTTCAGGTTGATTTTGCTATGGTATACTATCCAAGTAAAAATTGCAAGGGAAAGGAATGTTAAAGAAACAATATGACAGAAAAAATCACGATGAAAACCACGCTTGTGGAGATAGACGGCGATGAGATGACCCGCGTCATCTGGGCGTGGGTGAAACGGTATCTCCTGGAGCCGTTCGTCGATCTTCGGACGGAATATTATGACCTTGGCCTCGCTGAGCGCGAGCGCACGCGTGACCGCGTGACAATCGAAGCCGCGGAAGCGATCAAGCAATACGGCGTCGGCGTCAAATGCGCAACGATCACGCCCAACGAGGAGCGCGCCGTCGAGTACAAGCTGACGGAGATGTACAAGAGCCCGAACGGCACAATCCGCGCGCTCCTGGACGGCACGGTTTTTCGCGCGCCGATCCTCTGCGAAGGCATTGTGCCGTATATCCCCACCTGGAAAAGGCCTATCACCATCGCGCGTCACGCGTACGGCGATGTGTATAAAGATATTGAACTCAGCATCGACGGCCCGGCGGCGGGATCCTGTGTGGAACTTGTCTGCACACAGACGGACGGCACCGAAGATAATCTGCTCATCTTCGATTTCGGCGCGCCGGACGCGCCTTCCACAGGCGTAGTGGAAGGTATGCACAACACGGACACGAGTATTGAAAGTTTTGCGCGCGCCTGCATGAAATATGCCCTGGATACCAAACAGGATCTGTGGTTTGGCGCAAAAGATACGATCAGCAAGATCTATGACCGCCGGTTCCGTGACATCTTTCAGTCCGTCTATGAAAAGGATTATAAGGCTGCGTTTGAAGACGCCGGCACCACATATTTTTATTCGCTGATCGACGACGTCATCGCGCGCGTCATCCGCTCGGAAGGCGGCTTTGTCTGGGCCTGCAAGAACTACGACGGCGATGTGATGAGTGATATGATCGCGACGGCGTACGGCTCGCTCGCGATGATGACCTCCGTACTCGTCTCCCCGCAGGGGGCCTATGAATACGAAGCCGCACACGGTACCGTGCAGCAACATTATAAAAAATATTTGAACGGCGAAACAACTTCGACGAATTCGGTCGCGACGATCTTTGCCTGGTCGGGCGCGCTGAAGAAACGCGGGGAACTCGACGGGCTGGCGCGTCTCTGCGCGTTTGCGGAAACGCTTGAGCTCGCGACGCTGAAGACGATCGCGGACGGCGTGATGACAGGTGATCTCTACACGCTCTCGACGCTCGCACAAAAGAAGCAGGTCGACACCGAAACTTTCCTGCTTGAAGTTGCGAAACGCCTGCAGGACATTGAATGCTGATCAGACAGAAAGCCATTGATGAAAAGAACGGTTTTTCGGAAAGGAAGACAAAATGAAGGTACTGCTTTTGAACGGAAGCCCGCATGAGAAAGGCAGCACGTATACGGCGCTGCGCGCCGTAGCGGACGGCATCGAGGAATCGGGGATCGAAACGGAAATCTATCATATTTCACCGGAACCCGTCCGCGGCTGCATGGCGTGTTTCGGCTGCATGGACGGAAAAAACCGCTGCATCCATGACGACGATGAAGTGAATATAATCCTTGAAAAGCTCGAAACGGCGGACGGGCTCGTCCTCGGCTCGCCTGTCTATTACGCATCGCCGAACGGGCATGTCCTCTCCGTGATGGACCGCGTCTCCTTCGCATCCACCTGTTTGAAAGGAAAGCCCGGCGCGGCGGTCTGCTCCGCGCGGCGTGCCGGCACCACCGCTACGCTCGACGCGCTGAACAAATATTTTCAGATCGCAGGGATGCCGATCGCGGCCTCCACGTACTGGCCGATGATACACGGACAGAGTGCCGAGCAGGCGGAACAAGATCTGGAGGGCTTGCAGGCTATGCGTGTGCTTGGCCGCAATCTCGCCTGGCTGATTCGAAGCATCGAAGCAGGAAAAGCCGCCGGCATCCAGCCGCCGGAGACAGAAGAAAAAGTCTGGACAAATTTCATCCGCTAAGGCGGGCTTCAGCCTGCTTTCAGGTCTGTTTCAGGCGAATTGCATAAAGTGGCCATATGAAACTGCTGATCGTGGAAGATGAAAAACGCCTTGCGGAAGCGGTCGCTCAGATCCTGAAGCGCAATAAATTCGATGTGGATATCTGCATGAACGGCGAAGACGGGCTTGACAACGCGATGACCGGGGTTTATGACGTAATTTTGCTCGATATCCTGCTTCCCGGTATGGATGGGCTTTCGGTGCTCAAGGAATTGCGTGCGGCGGATATTCATACGCCGATCATCCTGCTCACGGCGCTTGGTGAGGTTTCGGATCGCGTGAGAGGCCTTGATCTCGGCGCGGATGATTATTTGCCGAAACCCTTCAAAACAGAAGAACTTATCGCGCGTATCAAAGCTGTGACAAGAAGGCGCGGCGAATTTCGCACGGATGGCATGCTTGCGTTCGAGGATATTGAACTGAATCCGCTCGCGTTTACGCTGCGCTGCGGGGAGAAGTCCTACGCGCTGACCCAGAAGGAATCGCATCTCTTGGAATACTTGCTGGAAAACACAAATATCCGCCTCTCTTCAAACGCGATTATCGAAAAAGTCTGGGGTTATGACAGCGACGCCGAAGACGGAAATGTGCAGGCATATATCACATTTTTGCGCAAGAAGCTCGCGGGGCTCGGCTCGAAAGTACGCATCGACAACCTGCGCGGCGTCGGCTATATGCTGATGGCCGAAGAAGCCTGATCCACCCGTTTTTCACATACCTATGCTGAGAAAACTTCGAAACCAGCTTTTGCTCGTTAATGTTATCAGCCTTTCAATCGTGGTGGCCGGCGCGCTCTGTGCGATTTACATCGCGGTGTATTACCAGGAGCAGCATCAGATCGATATGCGTATTGCCACTATTCCGAGAGACGTTATGCAAAATATCCTGCTTGCGCAGCAGGAGGGCGGCGATGCTACGGTACCTCCCACGGCAAGCACAGGAAATCCCACGGCAAGCACAGGAAATCCCGCGGCAAGCACAGGAAATCCCGCAGCAAATGCAGGCGCCCCTGCGGCGGGTGCAAATAACGGGGCGGCAGCCGTACTGCCGGCAACGGGGCAGCCCGGCGGCATGACCATAAACGGCGCACCCAGTATCTCCGTGGATTATTCCAAATCTTTTGTTGTCAATATCTTTGAAAACAATCAAGCGACAGTTTTTTCCCATGTGGAAATCCCGCAGGCGCAATATCAGGCCGCCATCCAAACCGTTTTGACGCGCGGCGCGGCGCAAGGAAAACTGCTTCTCAGCGGACGCATATGGCAGTACAGCCTGTTGGCGCACAGCCCGACCGTTTCCGCCCCCTACAACAGCAGCATCGTATTTCTTGATGTAAACGACGTGCAGCTCTACCTTCAGCGCTTGATGCTTTCGCTCTTCATTATCGCCCTCTGCGCCGTCGGCGCGGCAGTCTTTGTCAGTTCCAGAGTCGCGAACCGCGCGATTCTGCCGGCAGAGGCCGGTATGAAACGGCAGAACCGCTTTGTCGCCGACGCCTCCCACGAACTGAAGACTCCGCTTGCGGTTATCACAATGAACGCCGAGGCCGCAAGATACTCGGAAGACCCGACTCCGTGGCTTCATAATATCGAAGATGAAGCGGCGCGTATGGAACGGCTGATCGAGAACCTCTTGAACCTCGCACGCGCCGAAGATGCGCATATCGAGCGGGTTTCTTTCGATCTTGTGCAAGCTACGGAAGAGGAGACCGAACGCGCCAGCGCAATCCTCTTTGAGAAGGGAGCCATACTCGCCTTTGAGGCGCCGATCCTGCCTGGCTCGGAAAACCAATCCGAAATTATCGTACATTCGGATCGTGAAAAACTCACGCAGATCCTGTCCATTCTTATGGAAAACGCAGTCAAATACACGCCGGCCGGCGGACATGTAACCGTGCGCGCCATACGGCAGGCCGCGGCGGCGGAAGTCGTCGTGACCAACACCGGAGCTTATATCGAACCGAACGACCGGTCGCATATCTTCGACCGCTTCTTCCGCACAGACCGTTCACGCAACAGCGATACGGGCGGCCACGGCTTGGGTTTGTCCATCGCAAAGGAACTCGCAAGCCGCCTCGGCGCGACGATCGCCGTGACGTCCGAGCGGATCGCTCCTCCGGAAAATGGCGGTTCCACGGCCGCCGAGGCCGACGCACTGAATACATTCACGCTCCGTCTCCCCGAATAATTTTAATAATTTTCACACACAGGTTTCCTTCGTTCTCCTTTCATCTGTTGAAAATTGAGGACAGATTTCACAAGGCCCTATGCGCGTGTCACATGAGGCCCTATGCGCCTGCCACATAGAAATCTGCTAAAATGAGGCTGTGCGAAAGGAAGGAAATTGAAACAAATGAAAGACATTACGGAATTGCTCGGTATCCGCTACCCGATCATTCAGGGCGGCATGGCTTGGGTGGCCGAGTACCATCTCGCGGCGGCGGTCTCGAAGGGCGGCGGCCTCGGTTTGATCGCGTCGGGTTCGGCGGATGCGGATTTTGTGCGCGGCCAGGTCCAAGCGGTGCGCGAACGGACGGATCGCCCGTTCGGCGTGAATATCATGATGATGAATCCGCTTGCGGACGATCTGATGCAACTGGTGATCGACGAAAAAGTCCCGGCAATCACGACGGGTGCGGGCAATCCTGGCAAATACATTCCGGCGTTGAAAGAGGCCGGCGTAATTGTCATACCGGTCGTGGCTTCAGCGGCGCTCGCAAAACGTATGGAACGCGCGGGCGCGGACGCAATCGTTGCGGAAGGCTGCGAAGCGGGCGGCCATATCGGCGAGATCACGACAATGAACCTCGTGCCGCAGGTGGCGGATGCGGTAAAGATCCCCGTCATCGCCGCAGGCGGCATAGCGACCGGCAGACAGGCGGCGGCGGCTTTCCTGCTCGGCGCGAAGGGCCTGCAGGTCGGCACGCGTTTCCTTGCGGCGACGGAAGCGCAGGTCGCGCAATCCTATAAGGATCGGGTGCTCGCGGCAAGCGACACGGATACGGTCGTTACGGGCCGTTCGACAGGCCACCCCGTGCGCGTGCTGAAGAACAAGCTGATGCGCGAGATCCTGTCCCGCGAAAAGGAAGGAATCGATCCCGAAGAATTTGAGAATCTTATGGCCGGCACACTGCGCAAGGCCGTTGTAGACGGGGACACGGATTTCGGCTCCCTGATGGCGGGCCAGAGCGCAGGTCTTGTGACAAAGGAGCAGCCGGCGGCGGAGATCATGGAAGAGATTATGCGCGAAATGCGGGAGGCCTACGCGTCACTCGGCGCGTATTTTGCGGCAAACTAAGCGCAGGCGCGGGAAAGGCGGACAACGATGAATACGAAAAAAAACGTCGCAGTACTCTTCGCGGGCCAGGGCGCGCAGAAACCCGGCATGGGCTTTGCGCTGTATGAAGCAAGCGCAGCCGCGCGAAAGATTTTCGATCTGGCAGGCGAAGAGACCCTCCACGACTGCTTCCACTCGGATGCGGATCATTTGAAGGAAACAGAAGTGACGCAGCCCGCCGTCTATACGGTGGATCTGGCGTGTTTCGCTGCGCTTTGCGAAGCGCTCGGAAAGGACGCGGAAGATGCGCCGTTTGCCGCCTTCGCGGGCTTTTCCCTTGGCGAATATGCGGCGTTCGCAGCAGCGGGCGTGTTCGGCCCTCTGTGGAGCGGCGGCTTCGAAACGGGACTTTCTCTCGTAAAGACACGCAGCCGCCTCATGAAGGAAGCGGGCCGGTATAAGGACGGAAGTCCCAGAGGCGCAATGGCGGCCGCGATGGGAGATCCCGGCGCGGTAGTCTCCCTGGTCTCCCGCGTACGCGGGGACGACGTGCTGGAAGCCGTCAATTTCAACAGCCCCGCGCAGACTGTCATCGCGGGCGATCTGTCTGCGGTGGAGCGCTTCACAGCCGCCGCGAAGAAAGATCGGTCGCTTGGCGTCAAAGCGGTCCCGCTGCCCGTCAGCGGCGCCTTCCATACGCCGATTATGGCGCCCGCCGCACGCGGGCTGGAAGCCGCGCTTACGGAGCTTCCTCTCTCGGCGCCGCAGGTGCCGGTATTTTTGAACGTCACCGGAAGCGAACTTTCCGCACAATCGGACGGAAGTTTTTCCCCGGAGCGGCTGAAGGAGACCATGGTGCGCCAGATTCAAAGCCCGGTGCAGTGGCGGAAAAGCGTGGAAGCTATGGCGGCCGCGGGCGTGTCTGCTTTTGCGGAGGCCGGCCCGGGCAAAACGCTTTCGGGCCTTGTGAAAAAAACGCTTTCGGACGCCGCCGCGTATTCGGTCGAAGACACGGAATCCCTTATGGAAGCGGTCACCGTGCTGAAGAAATAAAAAGACAGGAGGAAAAAAGTGACAATGGGTGATTTATTAAAAGACAAACGGGCGCTCATAACGGGCGGTTCCCGCGGCATCGGCAAATCGATTGCGCTTGCGTTCGCGGGCGAGGGCGCACAGGTGGCGATCGCGGATTACGGCGACGAGGCGGTGGCCGCGGAGACAGTGGAGGAACTGAAGGCGCTCGGAAGCTACGCGGCGTTCGCGCTGAAAGGCGACGTGAGCGATCCGGAATTTGCGAAGGTTGCGGCCATCCATATGAAGGATATCTTCGGACGCTGCGACGTGCTTGTGAACAACGCGGGCATCACGGACGACGGGCTGCTGCTCCGCATGACGCCGGAGAGTTTCGAGCGCGTCCTGCGCATCAACCTCACGGGCGCTTTCCTCATGACGAAGGAGATATCCGCGCTTATGATGAAGCAGAAGCGCGGCGGCATCGTCAATATGAGTTCCGTCGCCGGCGTCAAGGGCAACGCGGGACAGGCGAATTATTCGTCCTCCAAAGCCGGCCTCATCGGCCTTACGCTCACGACGGCCAAGGAACTCGGCTCGCGCGGCATCACGGCCAACGCCATCGCGCCGGGCTTTATCGACACCGCGATGACGCAGGCGCTGAACGATCGCCAGAGGGAAGCGAGCATCGCGGCCATCCCGCTCGGCCGTCCCGGGACGCCCGAGGATATCGCGAATCTCGCGGTTTTTCTCGCATCGGACCGCGCTTCGTACATCACCGGCCAGGTGATCTGCGTGGACGGCGGGATGATTATTTGAGGAAACGCGTTTCTGAAAATTATTGTAAAATAATAAATAACAAACAGTAGTTTGCAGCGGAAAGGATAGGGGCATCATGGAACTCAGACGAGTGGCAATCACGGGATTCGGAGCGGTCACGCCGGTGGGGCATACGGCGGAGGAATCGTGGAAGAATCTTCTGGCCGGCCAAAACGGCATCGGAAAGATCACCCGTATGGATACAAGCGACCAAAAGGTCACGCTCGGCGCAGAAGTCAAGGATTGGGTCTACCCGGACGCCCGCGAGGCGAGGCGGCTTGACCTCTTCACGCAGTTCGGCATGATCGCGGCGGACGAGGCCTTCGCGATGAGCGGGCTCGCACCGGGCGAAAATATCCCGGGCGAACGCGTCAGCGCCTATCTCGGCACCGGCATCGGCGGTATCCGCACGCTGGAGGGCGAAATCGATGTCTGCCGTGACAAAGGCGCGCGTTATGTCTCAGCCCTGCTCGTCCCGATGATCATCGGCAATATCCTCTCGGGCAACGTCTCTATCAAATACGGCATCCACGGCACCGCGATGGATGTTGTCACAGCCTGTTCCTGCGGAACGAACTGCATCGGCGAAGCCTGGCGCGCAATACGGCATGGTTACGCGGACGCAATTATAGCGGGCGCGGCGGAAGCCCCGTTTGCGCCGGTCTGCTTTGCGGGCTTCGCGAATATGAAGGCGATGAACGTGACCGGCGACCCGGAGCGGGCGTCCATTCCGTTTGACAAGGAGCGCGCGGGCTTCGTTATGGGGGAAGGCGCGGGGATGCTGATCCTTGAAGAGCTCGAACATGCAAAGGCGCGCGGCGCGAAGATCTTTGCGGAAATCGTGGGTTACGGCACGAGCAGCGACGGCTTTCATATCACGGCGCCGCTCGAAACCGGCGAATACGCGTCTGCCGCCATGCGCATGGCGCTGGATTCCGCGGGAATCGTGCCGGAAGACGTCTCCTATATCAACGCGCACGGCACGTCCACGCCGCTGAACGACGTCACGGAAACGCGCGCGATCAAAGATGTTTTCGGGGACGCAGCCTATAAGGTCCCGATCAGCGCCACAAAGTCGATGCTCGGGCACGCGCTCGGCGCGGCAAGCGGCATTGAAGCCGTTATCTGCGTGATGGCGATCCGCGACGGAAAAGTGCCGCCGACCATCGGGTATAGGGTGCCGGATCCCGGTCTCGACCTCGATTACGTGACGGACGGCGCGCGTGACGTAGACGTCCGCTGTACCGTCTCCAACAGCTTCGGGTTCGGCGGACATAACGGCGTCATAGCCTTTAAGCGGTACGAGGGGTAAGCCTTTCGCGCACGCGGCGCTCCCCGAGGATCTGTTGGATTTCCCAGATGTCGGGCGCGTTGAGGCGGCCCGTCAGCGCGCGGCGGATGACCGCGCTTACATCCCCGACGTGGCCCTTCCAGCGCTCCGGCTCCTTCTTATAATCCTTCGGTTTCGGCGCGTATCCGTGCGCCTCCGCAATCCCGCGGATCTTTTCGAACCACATATCGCGGTCGTCACTGTGATCGTACGACGCGAGATAATCCTTTAGCAGCGCCTCCGCCTCGGCCTCCGGAATATTCTCGGGCAACGGATCCTCCATCCGGAAAAACTCGTCGAAGAAATAACCGATGAACGCGGCGATCTGCCGCGCGTACGCGAGATCTTTGCGGGGCTTCTCGCCGCCGCGCCCGACATCGAGCGCCTTTTCAAGCGTGTCCCGCTGCACGGTATAGACGTCCGCGATCTCTGTGCCGTCCTCCGCGTCCCGCGCGCGCGCCCAACCGATCATAAACTCCGCAAGCTCCTTTGAGGGGAGGGTCAGCAAGGTATCGCGGCTCACATCCTCGAGTTTTTGCAGATCGAAGAGGATACCCGAGACGCCCATCTTCTCGGTCGTCACGGTGAAATCCTCATTGTCCGCGCCGGGGTTCGCAAGCCGCCATTCCTCATAATTCGAATTGAGCACCGTGAGCAGGTATTCCTCCATCGCCTTCGGGTGGTAGCCCTCGGAAATATAATAGGAGAGCGCGAGTTCCGGGTCGGAACGCTTGCTGAGTTTGCGCTTGACACCGGTCTCTTCGTCGATCTTCATCAGCAGCGCCGTATGGCAATAAGCCGGCGCCGCGAAGCCGAGCGCCGCAAACAGCATCAGGTGGATCGGGACGGACGAGAGCCATTCCTCTCCGCGGACAACCTGCGTGGTACCCATCAAATGGTCGTCCACCGCGTGCGCGAAATGATAGGTCGGCAGCCCGTCGGCCTTGAGGATCACTACGTCGAGCACGTTGCGCGGGAAGGTGATCCCGCCGCGAATGCCGTCTGTGAATGGGACAGTCTCCCCTGCTTCCCAGGCCGCGTCCGCGTCAAGCCGTAACACCCAAGGTTCGCCGGCTCGTATGCGCTTTTCAACCTCTTCAAACTCCGCATTCCGCCATTTTGCATAGGTTCCGTAGATACCCGGAAGTCTTTTATTCCGCTCCTGTTCTTCACGGATCTGTGTGATCTCCTCTTCCGTCAGGAAGCAGGGGTAGGCTTTTCCCTCCAGGAGCAGCTTCCGTGCGAAAGCGTGATAGATCGCCCTGCGCGCGGATTGGAAGTACGGACCGTAAGAGCCGTGTTCCGCCGCCGCGCCGTTTTCAAGGCGTACGCCTTCGTCGAAATCAATGCCGAAATACGCAAGCGATTCGATGAGCGTCGGCACGGCGCCTTCGACTTCGCGTTTTTGGTCCGTATCTTCGATACGCAGATAAAAAACGCCGCCCGACTGCCGCGCAAGCCGGCGGTTGATCGTCGCCATGAAGAGATTTCCGAGATGCACGAAGCCGGTCGGGCTCGGGCCTAGACGCGTTACAACGGCGCCGCCCGGCAACGCCCGCCCCGGATAATGCGCCTCCCAGTACGCCGCGTCCGCTGCCGGCCCGCCCTGCGGCGCCGCAAACAACAGCGCCGCCAATTCTTCTCTTTCTTTGATATTCTTCATCTGCCTCCTTATTCTCCTGTTTGTTTTTATGGCATTATATGCATGGTTTTAAACTCTATCTGCTTATATTATGCCGGTTTATATGCAGACAATCCTACAATTCACCAGCACGAGCGATAACGGTTCCCCTGACAGCATAGGAGCTGTATTATGGCATAAAATTGCGGTTATGGACGATTTTTATGGCTAAATTCGCAATTTTTCTTTGTTTTGCGGCTTTTTTATCGATAATTTCGTCCATAGCCGCAATTTTGTGCCATAATTTTATCTTTTTATTGTCAAACGCGGCCTAACCTAACCAGTAACCAGATAGTTTCCCATAATTTTCGGACGAACGACGCATACTGTGGATTTTATGCAAGCAGCGTCTGAAAGACGCGCAGGCCCGCCTCGAGAGCACGCTCGTCTATCGAAAAATCCGGCGTGTGCAGGGGCGCGCCGGCGCCGGCGCCGAGATGCAGATAGAGCCCCGGCGCTTCCTTTTGATAAAAGGAAAAATCCTCCGCCTGGAAGAGAGGCGCCTCAAGCTCTTCCCACACAAACCCTGCGGCGGTCAGCGCGCGCTTTGCGCCTTCGTACAGCGCGGGCGGGTTAATCACGGGCGGGTACCCGTCGGAATGCGCAAGGGAAAACCGTACGCCCGTTTCCGTTTCAATCCCGACGGCGATCTCCGCCATCTTTTCCCAAAGCAGCGCAAAGACATCGTCCGAAAACGTACGGGCCGCACCGGTGATATACCCGGTACCCGCGACAATATTGTTTGCGGTCCCGGCGAGGAACTGCCCGAAACGCAGCATATGATACGAGTCTTTCGGGAGTTCGTCCGCCGCCGCGTAGACTCGAAGAACGAACCGGCATCCGGCGTCAAGCGCGTCAAGGCCGTTTTCGTATTCGGCGAGATGCGCGGAACGCCCCGCCAGTTCCGCAGTGATCACATGCGTTCCGGCCATGAATTCATTCGCGCGGCAGACGACCGTTCCCACCTCATAACCCGGCCAGAGATGCATCCCGTAGACATAGCGGATGCCGCGGTCCCGCAACGCGCCGCTTTCGCAGATTTCACGCGCGCCGCCCGTCGTCTCTTCGGACGCCTGGAAAATCAGCAGGACATCCCGCTCAAGCGACGCACGGTTCTGCGCGATCCACCGCGCAAGCCCGAGCAAAACCGCCATATGGCCGTCGTGCCCGCAGGCGTGCATCTTCCCGCCGTGCGCACTCCGGAACCCAAGCGCCGCAGCCTCTCCGTCCGCAGCCTCTTCGATCGGCAGCGCATCCATATCCGCGCGGAAAGCGATCGTTCCCCGCGCCGGAACCGCGCCGCCTGTGCCGCAGGAGAAGAACGCCGTGAACCCGGCGCCGCCGTGATCCCGTATCTCACAGCCAAGCGGTCCGAGGACACCCATGAGATACGCGCGGGTCTCCGGCAGGTCGCGGTCGAGCTCCGGAATGCGGTGCAGGCCGCGCCGGTATCCGACAACAGCTTTCGCTAATTCTTCTGTTATTTTCTGATTGTTCACGCTTCCAAAGTTTTCGGTATTTCCCGACCGTTTACGCTTCCCAGCTTTCCAGATACGCTTTCTGCGCTTCCGTAAGTTCGTCGATCTCTATGCCCCAGGCCGCGAGGCGCGCGCGGGAAACGATCCCGTCGATCTCCTCCGAAACATCGTAGACGCCCGGCGCAAGCAGCGCGTAGCGTTTCCTCATATACAACGCCGAATGAAATTGCACCGCAAAACTCAGATCCATGATCTCCGCCGGGTGCCCGTCGGCCGCTGCGATATTCAGGAGCTTCCCCTCCGCGATCACATGCACGCGCTTTCCGCCCGGAAGCGTCCAAGTCTCGATATTGTTGCGCGCGGACCCTCTGTCAACTGCAGAGGCTGACAGTCCCGCTATGTCGATTTCCACGTTAAAATGCCCTGCGTTCCCGAGGATCGCGCCGTCCCGCATCAGCGCCATATGCGCCGTCGTGATGACATCCTTGCAGCCCGTCGCCGTCAGGAAGATATCGCCGTGCGGAGCGGCCTCGAACATCGTCATGACCGAATAACCGTCCATGCGCGCTTCCATCGCCTTCACCGGGTCAATTTCGGTTACGATCACCTGCGCCCCGAGCCCCGCCGCACGCATTGCGATACCGCGCCCGCACCAGCCGTAGCCGGCGACCACGACGGTCTTGGACGCAATGATCAGATTGGTGTTGCGGAGCACGCTGTCCCAGACGCTCTGCCCGGTGCCGTAGCGGTTGTCAAACAGATGCTTGCAGCGCGCGTCATTGACGGCGATCATCGGAAACCTGAGCCGCCCCTCGCGCGCCAACGCCTTCAGCCGGATGACGCCCGTCGTCGTCTCCTCGCAGCCGCCCCACATCTCTGCCGCAAGGTCGGGGCGCTTCGTATGGAGCAGGTGCACCAGGTCGCCGCCGTCGTCAATGAGAAGGTTCGGCTTGTGCGCGAGGCAGTCTTCCGCGTGGCTCCAATAACTCTCTTCGCTCTCGCCGTGGACCGCGAATACCGGAACGCCGCGAACCGCGGGGCCGCCCCGGTCGCCCGCCTCCGCTTCGTCCGGGCGCCCCGCCGCAAGGGCCGCCGCCACGTCGTCCTGCGTCGAAAGCACGTTGCAGCCCATCGCGCACACCGCCGCGCCCGCGTGCGTCAGCACCCGCGTGAGATAGGCCGTCTTGGCTTCCATATGAACGGAGAGGCTGATCCTCACGCCGGCGAACGGCTTTTGGTCCGCGGGCAGCGCCGCGCACCATTCCTCTATCTGCCGCAAGAGCGGCATGGCTTCGCGCACCCACGCGATTTTGCGCTCGCCTTCCGGCGCCAGCGCGATATCCTTGATGTCGTATTGAATATTTTTCATAATACCTATCATATCACGCTTCGTCGGCATGATTCCCCTTTAAACGAATTCTCATCCCCGAACTGCGTCGGTTTTGCGAAGAACGTTTGGGCAGACAGGCGTAAAGTGAAGAAATACCTATTCTTTCATCGTCCGCGTCCTCATCGCCGCGAGCAGCTTTTCCGGCGTGAACGGCATGGTCTCCATCCAAACGCCTGTCGCGTCATAGATGGCGCCCGCTATCGCGCCGCTGATACCGACCGTGCCGGACTGGCCGACGCCCTTCGCGCCGTACGGCCCGTAGGGACAGGGGTTTTCGTAGACAATTACGTCAAAATCGGGAATATCCAAAGCGGACGCCAGCTTGTAGGTATTGTAGTTGCCGCCGCGGACGCTTCCGTCTTCGCCGAGCGACAGATCCTCAAACAGCGCGTAGCCGTACCCCATAACGCCGCCGCCCTGCAACTGGCCCGCGACGCCCATCGGGTTGATCGCGATCCCGCAATCATGGCAAATCTGCAGTTTATCGACGAAGATATCGCCGGTCTCGGTGTCGATCCGGACGTCGGCCATGACTACGCCGACCGCCATCGGGCTGTAGAACGCGCTGTAACGGGCGGTAACGGAGATATGCTCGCTCGCGCCCTGCTGGACGACTATGGAATCATACGCAAGTTTTTTGACCGGCATGGTGTTTTGGGGATCGGCCTTTGAAAAAATAACCCCGTCTTTAATATCCAGGCCATCCGATTCCGCGTCCATGAACGAGGCGGCCTTTTTCAGAATTTCCTCCTTCAGCATCTTTCCGGCGACCGCGAGCAAATTGCCCATGCCGAAATTGCCGGAATTGCCACCGAGCCCGATGTCGTAAAGCGTGCCGGTCGTCTGCGCGTGGAGGAAACGGAAATCCTCATAATGAAGCCCGGAAGCTTCCGCGGCGATTTGCGCGCCCGCGCCCAGCAGGTTTTGCCCGCCGTCCGCGTAATTCACGCTGACGGTGACCGAGCCGTCTTCCTCCAGCGTCATGACGCACTGGCGGTCGTTCATCTCGTGCGGCTGCGGGCCGCTGACGTCCGTGTAATCGCAGACGCCGATACCATACCGCCATTTCCCGTCGGCCCTGGGACGGCGGCTCTTCTCCGCCCAGCCGAACTGCTTCGCGGCGACCCGCATAACGGATTCCTGCGTCTCCAGACCGAGGCCCATCGTCGCGGGCGTCGACCCCTCGTGTTCGTCCGGGCCTTTCTTTTCGAGAGACGCGTTTGCCGAGTTGAATCTGTAATTCTGTATGCGGAATTCCACTCGGTCCATCCCGAGCTTTTCCGCGCCCAGATCCATCAGATGGGACAAAAGCGCCATGCCGGCCGGCGGGCCGTATCCCCGGATGCCGCTGGTCCCCGGCGTATTCGTATATACGATCTTTCCCACGCCGCGAAAAACAGGCAGGGCGTACTGCCCGGAGAAAGAGCCCATTGCGGGCGTCAGCGTATTGCAGCTTCGGTTGAAATACGCCCCGCTGTCCACGACCATGTCTTCGGTCGCGGCAATCAGCCGCCCTTCCGCCGTGAAGCCGAGTTTCCCATGCATCTGATAGATCTCGCGGCAGGGGACATGGCGGGTCAGCTCCTCGCGGCTGAACTCGATGCGGACGGGCTTGTTCGCTTCTTTCGCAAGGAATACGGCAAACGGAACGATCACATAATTGGCCTCGCCGAAAAAACCTCCGGCGTGTTCGCAAACCACGTTGACCTTTGCTTCCGGCAGTCCTGCGAGCCCCGCCACCATCCGGCGCAAAATGAAAGGACGCTGATGCGCCACCCATACGGTGAGATTCCCTTCGGAATCGAATTCCGCCGTGCAGCTCAGAGGCTCGAGCGCCATCGTATGCTGCCGGGAAGAAAGCAAGTCGCCTTCCACGGTGAAATCCGCCTGCGCAAACGCGGCGTCCGCGTCGCCTCTGTTCCCGGGAAACGAGTCGAAAATCATGGAGAGGTTGCTGCCCGCTTCCTCGTGGACCAGCGGCGCTCCCTCCCGCATCGCGCTGGCCGTATCGAGCGTAAAAGGCAGCACCTCATAATCGACTTTAATCAGTTCCAGCGCTTTCAGCGCCGTCTCCTCGTCTCTCGCGGCCACCAACGCTACCGCTTCGCCCTTGTAGTGGCTCTTGCGCGGCACAGCCGTCATGTCGTTCACGCTGTCCTCGGCGGCGGCTTTGGCGTTGCGCGCGGCGTACTCAAGGCCGGCGGGATTGTACTTGACGTCCGGGACGTCGTCCGCGGTGATCACCGCGGCCACGCCGGGCAGCTTCCTCGCTTCCGAAACGTCGATGCTCCTGACCCTCGCATGGGTATGCGGGCACTCCAACACCTTTCCGAGGTAAGCGCCCGGGCGCTGGATATCGACGCTGTATTTCGCCGCGCCGGTCGCCTTCGACCGGGCGTCTTTATAGGGGACGCTTTTGCCGACATAACGGTATGCTTCTTCCTCTTTCCGGGCGTCCTCCGATTTCCAGGAATATGTGGCGGACATCACGCTGCCCCCTTTCCCATTCGCTTCGCTGCCAACTGGATGGCTTCGATGATTTTTATATAACCGGTGCAGCGGCACAGATTGCCGCCGATATGCTCCTTGATCTCAAGTTCCGTGGGATCCGGGTTTTCCTCCAAAAGCGCTTTGGCCATCAGGATCATGCCGGGCGAACAGAACCCGCACTGGATCGCGCCGCTGTCGATGAACGCCTGCTGGATCGGATGCAGTTCGCCGCCTTTGGCGAGCCCTTCGATAGTCGTGATCTCTTTGCCGCGGACCGCCACCGCGAGCACCGAGCACGAAAGCATCGGGGTCCCGTCGACCAAAACGGTACAAGAGCCGCATTCGCCGCAGCGGCACGCTTCCTTTGTGCCGGTCAGCCCGAGTTTGTTCCGCAGCACATCCGCAAGCGTCACATGCGGCCCTTCAAGCAATGCCTGCATCTCCTCGCCGTTTACCTTCAACATAAGGAGCAGGCTGCTTTTTTCAAATTTTGTCATCTCTCGCTCCTTTCCGCTCTTTCAAACGCTTCCTGAAGCGCCCTGTACGTCAGCATCCTCGTCATCTCCCGCCGGTATTCCGCCGTCGAACGGAAATCCGATATGGGCGCCACCGCTCTTTCCGCCTCTTCTGCAGCCGCCATAAACAAATCGTCGCCGATCTTTTGACCCTTTAGCAGGTCCTCGGCTTTCGCAATCCGGATGACTGTCGGGGCGGCGGCGCCGACCGCAATCTTTGCGTCCGTGCAGACGCCGTCTTTCTCCGTGACCACCGCCGCAACGGTGATCTTGGCGATATCGGCGTGCGTACGTACCCGGTTGAAAAAGGCGTCACCGGCGTTCGCCGCGGGCTCCGGGATGAAAACGCCCGTCACAAACTCGTCTTGCGCGAGGCTGGTCTTCCGATAATCTAAATAAAAATCGCAGAGCTTCTGCTTCCGTTCCCCGCCCGTACCGGCGATGGTCAGCTCCGCGTCGTACGCCATGAGAGCCGGCGCGACATCGGAAGCGGGCGTCGCCAGACAGAGGTTGCCGACCGCGGTGCCCATATATTTGGACTGCACGGAAGTGATCTGATGGATCGCCGCCTGGACGGCGGGATATTTGGCTTTCAGCACCGGGCAAAAGTCGAGAGTGCGCAGCCTCGTCATCGCGCCAAAACGGTAGCCTTCGCCTTCCGTATACCGGATTTCCTCAAGCCCGGGTATGTTTGAAATATTGACAAGCGCGTCGGCTTTTATCGAGCCGCTTCTCAGCCGCGGGATCAGATCGATGCCGCCGGCCTGGATCTGCGCGCTCCCGCCGTACTCTTTCAACAATTCCGCCGCTTCCGAAACGGTGTCCGGCTCATAATATTCGAATTTTTTCAGTTGAATCGTGCTCATGACTCGCTCCTTTGGGAAGCGCTGATCAAATCTTCAGCACTTGTCGGATACCGCCCGTATTTTCTGCCTTCGTCCTCGATGATCGCGTCGACGCCCGCCACGGTAGACTGCATAACGGCCGAACCGCAGAGATAGCCGCCGCCCTTCCCGAGCACATCGATCGCGCGGCGGACCTCCGCGCGGATCTCTTCCTCCGGCACGCCGGGCAGATCCGTCACCTGAGGATCGACGCCGCCCGCAAAGATAAGCCGGTCGCCGAACTCCGCTTTGATCTTCGCGAGATTGTTGACGGGGCTGACCGAATGCCAGCTATCAATGCCGACCTCAACCAGATCGGGGATAATGGGTTCGATATACCCGCAGGAATGATGCATATAGTATATGCCCAGATCGTGCGCGGCCGCGGCCATCCGCCGCTCCGGCTCCTTGAATATTTCGCGCCACAGCTCCGGCGAAAGGAACATATTCTTCTGGTTGCCCCAGTCGTCATGCATCATGAGAAAATCGGGCGCGAGATATTTTTTATAGTATCCGAACTGGTCAATGCGGTAGTCCGCGTACGCGTTTACGAGATCCTTGTAGGCGCCGATGTCGTCGTACAGCGCCATCAGCCCGTCCTCGAAACCCATGACCGCGTTGACCCGTTCGAAAGCGCCGATCGCGCAGACGACATAACCCATCCGCTCGTCCCGGTCATGCCAGATCATGTCCGTGCGCGCCTTCATCGCGTCCCACGGAAGTTCCGATGCGGCGGGGAAATGCAGATACTCCCGCCACCTGGAAATATCCGTGAACACAGGATGGCCGGTCACGACATGTGTCATGAGCAGCGGCTGATTGGGATCGAGCTCCCATTTAACGCCGAACCAGTCCGTGCCGTCTTCGAACAAAGAGCGGTCATTGATTTCCGGCAAGGGGATCAACTGGCTTTCGGTGCCGAGCATGGGTACCCATTCCGGCGTTTTGTGTTCCCACACAAGCTGCATATTTTCACGTTCGTTCATTGCCTCTCCTTTTCGAGCAGTTTCCCCTGTTGGAAACGCTGACTAAATCTCCGGCGTCTACCCGCCATTTTTTAATCAGCGTTTCCTTATTCAATCAAATATTATCAAATACAATTAACAAAATAAAATCATACAATTTTGAAGCCATATTCGATTACATACTGCGCATGTCTTTTTTCGTAGCGCCTTCCGGCAGGAACCGCTTCGGCTTGTAAAGCGTGAGCGCGGGGATGATGCCAACCAGCGCGACGATACCGATGATCAGAATCGGAAGCTGATAGGTACCCGTTACAAGCAGCATGGTACTTCCGAAATTCACGCCAACCGCGGCGATCAGGAGCGCGACGCCGAACGTCGTCGCGAACACTTTTCCAACGATCGCGCCCGGGAACGTCCTCGCGACGAAATTGCTGAGCGACGGAATGATGGTCATCATGCAGAACCCTACAAGGAACAGGCATACATGGAAGAGGGCCGGCGTGTCATGGTATACGAACGGGAATTTGACGGCCAAAACCGAGACGCCCATAACGATATACGCGAAAATCAAAACCGGCCTGACCCGGCCTTTGAGAACCCTGTCGATAAAGAAACCTGCGCAGAACCCGCCGAGGAGGCTGCCGATCTGCGTATAGGTCATCAGCGTACCTACCGTCTGCGAGTCGAACCCGATGCCGGTCGGCGCGGGGATCGACAGATAGCCCGGAATCAGATCGTTCCACGAGTTCATCACCCAGCCGTAGCAGACCATCCCGATCAGAATGAGATAGTAGACCGGCTGTTTGAGGACATACGCATAATCATGTTTTACGACCTCTTCATCCGCACCGTATGTATCCATCGGCGGCAAGGCGGACTTTGTCTTCTTTATAACAAATATCATAATGATCATGATGATGATCGCCGCAATAGGCCCGAAGAACAGGCCGGATTCCGCCATACGCCAGTTGCCTTTGTACATGGCCAATCCGGCGCCAACGATATTAAATGTCAGCATCATGCCGAGCGTGATCCCCATGGATACGACGCCGTTGAACGTGCCGCGTTCTTTCGCGGGAAACCACTCCGCGGCGATATTCGCGATACAGGATGTGATCGGGCCGCTTGCGATACCGATCAGAATGCGCGTTACGAGGATACCGGTCAGGGAGTAGGTGACATACGGGGTCAAAAATATCCCGAGCGCCATGATTACAGTTGCGGCCGCGAAAGGAATAACCCAGCCTATTTTGTCAAAAAGAAATCCGGAAACAGCGCTGGCGGCGGCGCTGGCAATAGAAAAAGAACCGATTGCCAGCAGGCTTACCTCGCCCGGCGTGATCTTGAACTCTCCGGAAATAACGCCCACGATCGGCGAATACGCGACGATCGCCATACCCAGCGCCATATAGCCGATGAAAATCGTTGCCAGAACGAACCATCGCGACTTCGGGTATACCCTAAGTGTAGTATCCATTACCTCTCCTTTCCGCCGATAAACAGCGAGCAACGCACAGGTTTTTGATACTCTTATTTTCACATGAAGTTTATTGAAAAATACATCTGTTCTATAAATAACTTGATTGAAAAAATCACTGAAAGACGTTATTCTTATGGCATGGACACAAAGTCGCTTAAATTTTTTTTAGCCGTGGCCGAGCATCGAAATTTCACGAAAGCGTCTGAGCAGTTGTATATCACGCAGTCGGCGCTGAGCCATCATATCGCCGAATTGGAGGCGGAACTTAACACGAAATTGTTCCTGCGCACGACCCGGTCCGTCAGCCTCACGCCTTCGGGAGAGATCCTGTACAGATCCGCCAAAGACCTGATCTCCCGCTTTGACCAGATCGCGCTCGATATCCGCAAGGCCGATTCGGGCGCGTCG